>JGI24721J26819_10002000_pt1 | contig 22679 bp, 24 predicted proteins | sample YelNatPaOPGAMG01_FD_26819 | JGI IMG/M metagenome (IMG submission 26819) | reverse complement strand
CCAGAGCTCGGGCTTGGAGTAATTGCGCTCATTTTGTTCGCGCTTCTGACGAATATGCGCAGCTCGCGAAGTTTTTGTGCTGGCTTCTGCCCGAATGGCCGCTCTTTGTCTGTTGTTTTTAAAAGGACAAGCAAACATAAAAAGCTTCCGTCATTTCTTGCTTCTCGCGAATTTCGCCGAATGCTGTGTGCACTCATGATGTTTTGCGTAATCAGCCTTCTTGCGCGCTCAAACGGAAGCCTTGCTGCTATCGGAAAAGTATTCTGGGCTATCTACCTCGCCTCCATCGGAATCAGTACGATCGCTGGATTGCTTTGGAAACCAAGAGCATGGTGCACTTTCTGCCCTATGGGCACGTTGCAGGATACCATTAAAGGTCACTGAAACTGGAATTTTGTTTTCTTTGCGCACATTCGATCAACCTACATTGCGTATGCGAGGGCTGCTGCAATTACAATCCGCACAGCGCAGTTAGTCCAGCTCCCATGGCAACGGTGCTCGTGCAAGGTCTTCCGCAATCCATGAAGCCCCAGCCTTTCTGAGATCTGCTTCCGGAAATGAGGATGTTATGCCGAGNACNTGCGCACCTGCCCTTACGCCCGCAATGGTCCCGTTGACTGCATCTTCTACCACAAGGCATTCTGAGGGCAAAACGCCGAGTGCCTCCGCTGCTTTCTGATACATCTCAGGATGAGGCTTCTTGTGAGTTACATCGCCGCCAGTGAGCAGCACATCGAATTCATCAGGGCCAAGGCCCAGATATTCGAGATTGATGAGCACCTTTACTCGATCGGCGGCAGAAGCAAGGGCTGTTTTGAGGCCATAGGCTCGACATTGGCGCACATAATCGACCGCTCCAGGAATCGCACGCATCCCAGCTGCATGGGCTTTGGCGAGCTTGTCATATATCTCGTAGGTCCANGCCTTGGCTTTCTCGATATCGATTGCGAGTCCGTATTTCTCGGCCACACCGCCAATGTAGCGATTTTCGCCCGCACCGACGAAGGGAACAAAATCTTCGTGGCGCACTGAAAGCCCATACCGTTCCCTGAACATGCGAACCGCCGATTCGGCGATGAGACGCTCGGAGTCGACAAGCACACCGTCCATATCGAAAAGGACAGCCTTGAAAATAACATTGCTCATTGCATAACCTTTAAGAGAAGAATCATCAGACCGCCAGGTTCCTTTCATTTTGTGCAGAAAGCCCGACACAGACAGCTTGCCACATGGCAATTATCGGATAATATCTTCGGAATTTACGTATTTGAGGTATTCCTTACGCGTGGGGCTGAAGACTTCAACGACCACTGCATCTTCGAGGACCTCAACCTTGTGGGGCACATCCATGGGTATACACCAGCTGTCGCCAGGATCGAGTTCACGTGCCTTGCCGTCAATGAACATTCGTATGCGTCCGGAAACCAAATACCCTGTCTGCTCATAGGGATGCTGGTGTTCCGGAAGAAGTGCATCCTTATCGAGCCTGACTTCAACGAGCAGAGTGTTCGCCCCGTAGCAGAGTGTTTTGATATGATTGCCTGGTATAGGTTCGTGGAACCCGGCATCTGAATGCTTTCCGAACATCTATAGCCTCCAGCGTCGAAATGCTCATTTCTGAATGCTACTCTAGCTCATTTCACGACGCTGCACCAGTGACTGCGCGTTCACATTCCGTGACACTTGGCTTTGGGCACCACCAATTCGCCGCCTTATGCTCTGATCGCACTGCCGCACTGCCCGCAGTCGCCGCACTCGAATTGAATGGTCGTGTGCTTGATTTCAAAGTGGTCATGCAGCATATCCTTGATACGATCCATAATTTCAGTAGTTGCACTCAGAGGCTGGTCATCCAGTACAACGTGCGCGCTCAAAACACGATAGCCAGGTTCAAGCGCCCAGACATGCGCATCGTGCACGCCTTTCACGCCTTCGATTTCGGCAATTTCGCGGGCTACTTCCGCGCTGTCGGCATTTTCTGGTGACCCTTCATTCAAAATGTGGGTCGCTTCTTTCAGCACGCTGAACGCGCCGCGCAAAATAACAAGCGCAATGAGAATACCCGCAAGCGGATCGAGCCAGAACCAGCCGGTAAACAGAATTATTACGCCTGCTGCGATAACGCCGACCGACGAGAGCGCATCCCCAAGCACATGCAGAAATGCAGCGCGCGCATTAAGGTCATCGTGCGAATGCCCTTTGAGTACAAACGCAACAATGAGGTTCGCGACAAGTCCGATTATCGCCACAATGAGCATGGGGCCAGCAATGATGGGCTGAGGATGTGCAAATCGCCCAATCGCTTCACGAATGATTTCAAAGGAGACTACAAGGAGGGTCGCACCATTGATAAACGCTGCCAGCACCTTCATTCGATAAAATCCGAAGCTATGCTTGCCGGTCGCAGCTCGCTTCGACATGCGCACAGCGACGTAGCCAAGTCCAAGGGCAAAAATATCCAGAAACACATGTGCAGCATCCGAAAGCAGTGCAAGGCTTCCTGTGAGAATGCCGCCGACAACTTCTGCGATCAGCGTCGCAGACGTTATAAGAATAGAAGCGAGCAGCTTGCCGCCCGATTCCTCGACTTCGAGAGCTTCCGAAGCATGATCATGATGATGACCATGTGCATCCATTGCCATGATAGAGACTCCTTTCAGAATTCAATTCTGCTTCAATTATGCAATTGCGCCGAATGCCAAGCCAGCCAGGGTCGAAAGCCCTACGACGAGGCCGACATAGGTGAGCGTTTTTTTCCAGCCAATCTCGCCAGCAATGACAAGTATAGACGGCAGCGAAAGACTTGGGCCCGCGAGCAGCAACGCAAGTGCAGGTCCCTGTCCCATGCCCGCGCCGAGCAACCCCTGTACGATGGGAATTTCAGTCAGTGTCGCAAAATACATGAGCGCGCCCGCTGCCGATGCAAACAGATTCGCGAAGATCGAGTTACCGCCCACAAGCCCTGCCACCCAGGAATTCGGGATGAGCGCTTCGTGCCCTGGCCGCCCGAGCAGAAAACCTGCCACCAGCACACCACCGAACAGAAGCGGCAAAATCTGCAGTGCAAAATCGCGCGTCGCAACGACCCAGGCCATCCGGTCATCCGCGTTGAACCATCGAATCACCGTATACGCCAGCAGCACCGCAAAACCGCCCGTAATCCACCATTTTGCATGATAAATCGCGTCCCATATGGGGCTTCCGCCTCGCGAATTCGCCCAATTCGCAAACACGAGGATTCCGATCATGCTGGCCATGTAGATTGAAGTCTGGCCAAGCGTTCGCGGCTCTTCGCCAAGCGGAGCTTTGAAAAGCCGCGTATCAGCAGCCCGCTTTTCATCATCCTTTTTAAAGATTTGCGCCATGAGCCAGCCAATGATAATCGAAAATGCGATTGCGGCAACCGTGCGCGCAATACCCATCTTGAGCCCGAACACTTTCGCCGAGAGTACTATGGCGAGGATATTGATGGCCGGTCCGGAATAGAGAAACGCAATCGCAGGTCCAAGGCCTGCTCCTTTTTTATAGATCCCTTTGAAAATAGGCAGTACTGTGCAGGAGCAAACCGCGAGGATTGCTCCCGAAACTGAGGCAACTCCATATGCCGTAAGACGCTTCGCATCCGGTCCGAGGTAGCGCATAACCGCCTGCTGGTTCAGGAAAACCGTAATCGCTCCAGCAATGAACATGGCCGGAATAAGACACAGAATGACGTGTTGCTGCGCATATTCCGAAAGCATGAGGAATGCCTCATTGATTGCGCCAGAAACGCGCGGCGCCTGAAATGGAATGAAATATGCTGCGAGAAACACCCCAAACAGCACAAGAAGCTTTTTATTGGGAGACCATTCTTTTACACTCATGACAGCAACGCCTTTATCTGATCTTTGGTGAGGACGCGGCCGACGACTTTGACCTCATCATCGATTGCAAGCGCCGGGTCATCAGGACGCCGAACGCCATTATCTCGTCGACATCTTCAATCTTCTGGAATTCGGCTTGTATGCCGAGCTCGGCAACCGCTTCACGAGCATGTTTTTCAAGCAAAGTGCATTTAGGGCACCCCGGCCCGAGAATCTGAATCTTCATGGTATATCCCGCAAAAAAGATCGCGATGCCGTACAGAAGGCTCGCGGGGGCGGACATAATGCCTCCAGCATTTCATCCGCTCCACTGTTGCAATAATATGCAACATTTCATCGATGGTCAATATCTTGACAAAAGTTTTTCAACATTGCAACATTTATTGTATGAAACAACTCGAACGCAGATATGAACGTAGGGCTGAAATTTTCAAAGCACTCGCCAATCCTCTCCGGCTTATCATGCTCGAAAAGCTCGCGGATAAACCATGGTGCGTCTGCGCGCTCGCTGATGAACTCGGCGTAGACAAGTCCATCGTCTCCAAATACTTGAGCCAGCTCAAATCGGCAGGGCTCATAGAAGACACCCGAAAGGGCACGCTTGTGGAGTACAGGCTCGTCGCACCATGCATTCTGCAAGTTGCCTCCTGCGCCGAAGAGACCATTCAGGAACAAAAGAAAAAACTGCTCAGCGAAGAATGAACCGAGCTGTGGGCAATGCTCGGCGTGTGCCTGCCCGCAAGCCACAAGCCTGCGTCCCGCGACAAACATCCCAATTTTCCGTTATAATTCAGACATATGAGCCCCAACACATCTGCAGTCTATGTGCTCATCATTCTAGCCTTTGTCGGTATCGCATCAGGCAAATTCCCCCGCCTTGCAATGAATCGCGCAAGCATTGCGCTCACGGCAGCGGTCCTGCTTGTCGTTCTGGGCGGGCTGACCACCCACGAAGCCCTCGCCGCAGTGGATACAGAGACGCTTGCCCTCCTTTTGGCCATGATGATTATTGTGGCGAATCTGCGGGTGTCCGGTTTTTTTCTCTTAGCAGGCGGGCGTGTGCTTTCGATTGCCCGCTCACCACGAATCCTGCTCGCGATTGTTGTCCTCGTTTCTGGAGTGCTTTCGGCGCTCTTTTTGAATGATACAATCTGTCTTATGTTCACGCCGCTCGTCGCAGAAATGGCACGGCGCTCCGGGCGAGATGGGAGGCCGTATCTCATTGCGCTTGCAACAAGTGCAAACGCCGGCTCATGCGCAACGTCGATTGGCAACCCGCAGAACATGCTCATCGCCTCGCAATCGGGCATTTCATTTGGGACCTTCGTACTTGCACTCGGCCTGCCCTCTCTCATTGCGATGCTGCTCTCGTACTGGATGACGGTGCTCATGTTTCCTTCGGAATTTCGCGCACACATAATGCTTCGCCAGACTGCGGACCGTGTAACAGCGGGCGCTGAAGCGGGGCACGCCGAAGTAAGTCCATACCTCATGTATAAGAGTCTGGCGGCATCGGTGCTCCTTCTTGTCCTGCTCCTTGCGGGCGTGCGCACAAGCCACGCTGCACTGATCGCTGCATCGTTCCTGCTTATTACAAGACGAGTCCATCCTGAACGCATATTCGCCGAAGTCGATTTTACGCTCCTCGTGTTCTTTTCGGGGCTTTTCGTGCTTACTGCCGCAGTTGCGCGTACCGATGCATTCGCCACAGCCATGCAATGGCTTACTCCACACTTGCAGCGACCGGGAGGGCTTTTTGCTGCTGCCATTGCGCTTGCCTCGAATCTTGTTTCCAATGTGCCAGCAGTCATGCTGCTGTCGCCGGCAGCCCGCGCAATGGCAAATCCTCAGCCTGCATGGCTCATGCTCGCTATGGCGAGCACCTTTGCAGGGAACCTCACTTTGCTTGGCTCTGTGGCCAATCTCATTGTGGCGGAACAGGGCGAAAAATGGGGTATCCATATTGGCTTTGTGGATTATCTGAAAGTTGGCCTGCCAGTCACTTTGCTTTCGATTGCGGCGGGTACGCTGTGGTTGGGGATAATTCTTTAAGCTATGTCAACAAAGGCGGCGAAGACATTCCCCGAACGGGGCAGATTGACGCGTGGATTTGCAATCTGGACTTGCAATGCCGTCTCGATTTTCAGATTTGCTGCACATTCGCTTTTTGCACAATATAGCAGGAGGGCTTTTCATATGGATTTGAACGATACACTGAAAACTATTTTCTCGAGGAAAAGCGTCCGAGCCTACGCGCAAGGAACTGTCTCAAAGGAACAGCTTGAAATGCTTGTACGTGCAGGGATGGCTGCCCCATCCGCGGTCGACCAGCGTCCTTGGGAATTCGTTGTCGTAACCGAGCGGGCTACGCTGAATGCCTTGGCCTCACGCCTTCCGTACGCAAAGATGGCAGGGCATGCGTCGGCTGCCATTGCCGTCTGCGGGGACCTGCGCAGACAGTGGGGAGGATCGGATTCGGTGATGTGGGTAATCGACTGTTCGGCAGCTGCCGAGAACGTCCTGCTCGCTGCGGAATCGGTTGGGCTTGGCGCAGTGTGGACTGCGGTCTATCCCTATCCAGAGCGTATTCGCCCTGTCAAGGAAATTCTAGGCTTGCCCGATTACATCCAGCCGCTAGCCCTCATCCCTGTAGGGTTCCCTCGAGGCGGAGAAAAAGCAAAAGACAAGTGGAATGCGGAGCGCTTACACTGGGAAAAGTGGTGAACCGAGGCAATTGAGAGAGTATATAGCAACCGGTCGCAAGTAAGGGCTCTCAATGACACGCCGCACATGTGTTCCTGCGAACAGTCTCGCCGAGGTTCTGTTTTATGAATTTCTCATAAGATTCTCATTGTATTTTGACAGTGTATTGTATATTTTTTCTTTATGATCAAAGTCTTATTTCTTTGTGTTCATAACTCAGCGCGGAGCCAGATGGCTGAAGCTTTTTGCAAGAAATATGGTGAGGGGAAGTTTGTCGCAGAAAGCGCCGGGCTCGAGCCTGGCAAGCTCAATCCCTACGTCGTTCGCGCAATGGCTGAAGTGGGCATCGACATTTCGAAGAATGTTACAAAAAGCGTCTTCGATTTTTATAAAGAAGGGCGCACATACAATGTCGTCGTGACGGTCTGTTCGAAAGAAGCGGCCGAGCGCTGCCCAATCTTCCCCGGTGCTCCTGTCACCCTCCACTGGCCATTCGAAGATCCTTCTTCCTTTAAAGGCACTGATGAAGAAATCATGCAGAAAGTTCGCAGCGTGCGCGACGCGATCGAACAGAAGGTAAAAGAATTCATACAAGGGGTCTGACCCCTAAGGAGCGAGACCCCTTGTATGCGAAATCATTTCGAAATTGAATGCCATGCCTCCAAAGCGCGATTGGAGCTCGGCGGCATATCTGGCCGAAGCGCTGTCGGCAGCCTCGAGTGGCATTATCTGGGCAATTTTTCCTTCCTGTACGCGCACTACTGCTTTCCCCAGACCATTTGAAACCACGACTGAAAAGGGCGGGCTTCGATCGATAATCCATTCCCTGCTGCCAAATTGCTCTCTATGCGCCTCGAACTCTTCGTACTCACACAAAAATCGAACTCGCGCTCCAGATTCTCAGGATTCTTGAATGCACTATCAGCTGTTTTCTTTCTTTTATTATTCCAGAAATCAGCCAGTTCGATTGTTTCTGGCTCACGGCCGGCAAGCGTCCGCGAAAGATGTACCATAAGCTCCTCGACGCTCAGAGAAGATAAAAATCTGGATAAATTGACTGGATGGCCGGGCACAGAGGCTATCGAGCTATCCTCAAATACCTTTATGCCCCCAAGCGAAGCCTTGAGCGCTGCAATATCGGTAGAAACCAGCATCGTCCCATGGTGCAGCACATTTCTCGTTCCGAAGCGCCGTGCAGTTCCAGAGATTTTGCCTTGTGTCTCGCCATCGCCCAATGAAACAAAAATCCCGCCTCGGGCGCCGGGGCGGGCATCTATTCCAAGCGAACCGATCGCTCGGGCGACAGCTGCAAGCTCCTCATCCTGCGAATGAATCGCCCGCGGAACTATGAAAGCCCAATTCAAATTGCCTCCATCATGATATACTGCTCCTCCTCCCGAAACGCGCCTAAAAACCGGTACCTTGCACAAAGGTGAGACTTCGCGCCAATAATTCTGGTTGCGGCCTATGATGACAGAAGGAGCATTCACATAGAAAAGAAGGAGCGCCTTTTCTCCTGTCCATGAATTCACGAGGCATTCTTCAAAGGAAATAATATCGAGGGGACTCTCCGAAACAACTTTATATGATTGAGCAAGGATTGACATAAAAAAAATATACAAAGAAAAAGCAGCAAAATCAAAAGGGCTGCCTGATCATCCAGGCAGCCCTTTGTCCACTTGGTACGGGCAGGCTGATCCACAGCCTATTTGCTATCCGTTCGCATGCCCGCCAGTATTATTGCTTTGCAGTCTTTCAGTGCAACACCTTTACTGCGCGACAAATCCGGCAGCTTCGAGTGATGCTTTGAGCTCATCGAGAGTGGCCTTTACGGTGTTGAGCTGATCGCGTGCACCAGCATAATCCTGAGAATCGTTGGCAGCCTTGGCATCGCTGATGGACTTGCCAGCAGCCTCAACCTTGGCGTTGATGTCTTTCAGATTGAGCTTCGCCTTTGCAGCTTTCTTGGCATCCTTAGAAGCGGCCTGGGCTTCAGCCTGTACTTTTGCGTACTGAGCATCGATATCGGTGATGAGCTGGGCAACTTCACCCTTTACCTTGTCCATATTGGCGGCAGCAGCATCCTTGGCCTTCTTGCTCGCATCTGCAAAAGCTTTGATCATATCATTAGCCTGCTTGTAGGACTTGCCAGAGGTCTTGGCATTCTGAGCAGCGAGCTCAGCATCGAGAGCGGCTTTGGCATCCTGAGCTGCCTTGAATTCATCCGGGGCATACACATCGGCCTTGGCGTTCTGGGCATCGGTAAACACAGCGTTCGCTGCATCGAGATCCTTCTGAGCAAGCTTGGGCGCGCAAGAAAACAGCATGAGCGCCACGAGCAATCCACCGATAACCTTTACCAGCTTCATACAATCCTCCAAAAAGAAATACGAAGCGCAGAGCTCGCACTCCATCGAAGCGCTGCATCTGCTATCTAGTGCAGAATATTAATAATTTTTGCGAAATATGTCAATATATACGAAATACGAGTCTTTTTTCCCAATTTATTTTAAAATATAGCATTATCGCACAACATGTACTATTCTGCGAAATATTCGGAATTTTAGCGATCCATAAGCAACGCGCGAACACAAATTGTTTTAGCACCAAATTCTCAGCTCGCTCAAGTGTTTGAAAATCCGAAGTAGCTATTCGCTTGCAAATGGCAACAAATGAGCCGCTCGTGGATGAAAGCGAAGAATGACTCTATCCCCACTATGCCAAAATCCAGCATCGACAGGATCATGCGATACAGCAAGGATAGGGCGTTCATAGCCCGCATCAATCTCGTATTCGACAGTCGCACCAAGGTAGACAGCCTTGTCGATGATGCCCTGCGCAAAGGTCATCCAGTCTTCTGCCGCGGGGCCCGCCCCTGTGCTGCTCTCGACCGAGAGTGACTCTGGCCGCACCATCAGCAATGCTTTGCGCCCTTCGACAACCCCCGGCGCGGCGGATGCCGCTTCGTACCGGCTGCCGTCTGCTCCGCGCGCGATATTCCTCTCTTGCTCCAGGTGTTCGACTGTCACAGACAGGAGATTCACGCGCCCAATGAAATCGGCCACGAACTGGTTCGCGGGGCGGGAGTAGATCTCGAAGGGCGAGCCAACCTGCATCATCTGGCCTTTGTTCATGACCACGATTCGGTCTGACACGGTCATCGCCTCGGACTGGTCGTGCGTCACATACACACTCGTAATCTTGAATGTTTGCTGGATGCGCCGGATTTCCACACGCATCTGCTCGCGCAATTTGGCATCGAGATTCGAGAGAGGCTCGTCGAAGAGCAAAACACTTGGCCTGTTCACGATGGCACGCGCAAGGGCGACGCGCTGCTGCTGTCCTCCAGAGAGCTGGTCTGGCCTTCGGTGCGCTAGGTCTGCGATACCCATCACTTCCATGATCTGCCGAACTTCGCGGGTGATTTCAGCCTTAGGACGTCCTTTGAGCTCGAGTCCGAATCCCACGTTCTGCTCGACCGACATATGCGGGAATATGGCATAGCTTTGGAAGACCATCGAGGTGTCGCGCTTATTGGGCGGATCGTTGCTCACGTTCTTCCCGCCGATCCAGACCTCGCCTGTCGTGGGCATCTCAAAGCCCGCGATCATGCGCAAAGTCGTTGTCTTGCCGCAGCCCGACGGACCAAGAAGGGTGACGAACTCGCCTTCCTGTATTTCGAGATCAAAATCCCTGACCGCGACCAACTTTCCCCCTTCGCGCTCGGGGTCAGCAAATTCTTTTGTTATATTGACTAATCGAACGCTCATGTAAGCTCCTAAAAATGTAGCATGGCTCCGCCATATTTGCTGTACTGCGATTTCAGCGCCAGGCGGATAAGCGAAATTGCCGCGGCGACAATCAGCACCAGAAGGAGACTGTACGCGGCCGCCGCTCCCAAATTCCCCGATTCGACCTGCGCCATGATATGCACTGTCATCAGGTTCCACTTGGAGGAAACAAGGAAAATCGCTGCGCTCACCGCCGTCATCGCCCGCACGAAGGCAAACACGAGCCCCGAAAAGAATGCCGGCAATATCATCGGCAAAGTAATTTTGCTGAATGTCGTGCGTGAATCAGCGCCGAGATTTACTGCAGCCTCTTCGATAGAAGGATCGATAGATGCAAGCAGCGCCTTTCCGGATTCGATCCCCACGGGGATGTACCTGAATACAAAGTTCAGAAGTAAAATTGCAAGCGTTCCGGTAAGAGCAAGCGGCTTATGATTGAACGCGAGGATATAGCCAATGCCGATGACCGTACCTGGAACTGCAAAACTCAGCATGCTCACACCCTCGACAAATTTCCGCCCCGGGAACTTCACACGCACTACTAAAAACGCAATAACCATGCCCAAAAGCCCTGCAAACGGTGTCGCGATACCTGCGATCATGAGCGTATCTCTAACCGCCTTGAATCCAACACCGAACACGAACTTGAAGTGGTCAAGCGTGAGATGGTGGTCGAAGCCCCACACCTTCGCGAACGCTCCCACCACGATCGAAAAATAGATCAACCCCACAACGAGCGCCACAAACAAACAGAAAACAAACAGCGTAATCCGCGCCCCTGCGCTCACGATTTGGGTTGTCGATTGCTGAGGCTTGCCGGTTACCGTCGTGTATTTCCGCCGGTTCACCAGCGCCCTCTGCGCATAGAAGAAAATAAGCGAAGGCACCAGTAGGAGCACCGAAATCGCCGCCCCCTTTGGCAGATCGTACATCCCGACAATCTGCAGATAGGCTTGTACCGACAAAATCGGGAACTTGCTCCCCGCCAGAATCAGCGGATTTCCAAAATCAGCCAACGTCTCGACAAAGAGAAGCAGGACCGAACTCGCAATCCCTGGCAAAGCGAGCGGCAGCGTCACCTTCATAAACACCTTCCAGCGCGAGCCGCCCAGGTCCAGCGCCGCGTCCTCGAGCACAGGGTTCATCGATTCAAGAACGCCTTTAAGCGTCAGGTAGGCGACCGGGAAGAAGGTGACTACCTGCGCAAGGAACAGCCCATTGAACCCGTAAATCGGAAAATTTTGAATTTTAAGCAGGTTCCACGTGATGAGCCCGTTATTCCCGAACAGCATGATGATCGCGAGCGCGCCGATAAACGGCGGCGACACAATCGGAATTACCGCCAGAATATTGAAGAATTTCGAAAGCGGCACTTTCGCCCGCGTTACCGCGAACGCGAACAGAAAGCCAATCAGCGTGCCGACAAGCGCGGTCAGCGTGCTCATCATGAGGCTGTTGTAAAAGGCTTTCCGCAAATAGGCGGAGCGGATAACATCCCGGTATACGCCAAGCCCAGTCTTTCCCCCGCCCACATCGAGGCTTGCCGCACCAACCGACAACAGAGGATACAGAACAAAAACAATCAAGGATCCGGCAACAAGGAGAATAACTCCCAGGAGCACCGGATCCCGGGCGGCACGCCTGAGCTCGGCGGCCGCCTTCGAGATTCCATGAGTCATCAATATCTCACTTTGCGGTAAGGACTTCGTTCACCCAGCGCTCAACAAGCCTCTTTTTCTGCTCGCCAGCCCAAATTGCATCAACATCGATGGTTTTGAGCGACTCGAATGCCGGCATGCCCGCACCAAGCGGAACACCGGGCAGAACTGGGTAGAAATATGTTTTCTTTTCGGTATATACCGATTGNCCCTTCGTTGTAGTCAGCCAATCGACAAGCGTCTGGGCTGCTTCGATGTTTTTTGCCCCCTTCAGGATGGAAACAGCAGGCGCTTCGAACCAGACTCCTTCCTTCGGGAAGATGACCTCGATGGGGAAGCCCTTGTCGATTGCTTCGAAAAATGCAGGCGTAAACTGAATACCGATTGCGCACTGACCCAACTGCACTGCTTTAGATGGAGCGGTTCCAGATGAGGTATAGGTCTGAACATTCGGCGATAGCTTTTTCATGTAATCGAAGGCCTTGTCCTCGCCCATCATCACGACAAGGGATGCAACGATGTTATAGGCAGTGCCTGATGANTGCGGCGATGGCATTTGGATCTGTCCCTTGTAGGCGGGATTCAGGAGGTCGGCCCAGCTCGTCGGCTTGGGAGCGCCGATGCGCGCGAGCACTTCCTTGTTCACCGCAAATGCCATCGGATTCATGTAGAAACTGCGCCAATAACCGTCGGGGTCCTTGAATTCCTTGCCGAGCTTGTCGAAATTCGGGCCCTTGTAGGGCACTGTCAGCTTCTCTTCTTTGGCGATGATGTGGTTTTCGCTTGGAGCGCCGAACCAAACATCGGCCTGGGGATTGGAAGCCTCGGCCTTGATTCTTGCATAGGCTGGTCCAGAAGAAAGCTGGACGAATTGCACGGTAATGCCGGTATCGGCGGTGAATGCGTCGAAAATTTTCTTGGCGTTCACCTCATCCACGCTTGAATAGACAACAAGCGTCTGCCCAGGTTTTGCGAATGCTGGAACCGCGATCGCAATGATTGCCAGCATGCAGAGAATCATGCGCCTTGCTTTCATGAGTGCACCTCCGAAAAAAGGATAGTTTACAAAGTCATTGTATGCTTAAACTAAAAAATCCGCAACATAAACCATATTCAAACTGCAAAGATTGCAAGCTCCGCAATTGCCTTCCTGAATGGATCGATATCGCGAGGCTCGGGAACATGCAGCCTGTTTGTGAGAATGCTCAGGCTTAGATGCCGGTCACGGCTTACAAAAAGATAGGTGCCGGTAAAGCCGGTATGTCCGCAGCCTTGCGGATAGCGTGGCCCAAACTGGAAACCAAGCCCCCGCCCGTTGCCGTGGTCGGTTACCGCTTCTTCGAGCAGGTCGTCTGCAAGGTAGTTGGCACTGCNGACTCCTGCGTACAGNTTTCCCAGGCGGCANAGGTCCCGCGCTGTAGCAAAAATGCCGGCATGACCCGCTACGCCATGAAAGAAATAGTGACAGTTGCCATCGTCNGGAGCGCCGACAATCGGCTGGTCAGTAGGCCTCCAGCCGGAAAAACGAAGGCCAAGGTCTGCTACCATCTTCATTTCGATGCGGTTGCCGAATTCTGTTGCAGCATATGGGGAGTTTCCTCCGAGCTCGAAAGCCTTCCGCGCATTGGATACATCCTTCAAATAGCCAGAGCGCTCCAGGCCAAGCGGAACGCATACCAGCCTGTGAATTGCCTCATGGAGCGGCAAACCGCTCGCTGCCTCCAGAACGAAGCCTGCAAGCATAAAATTGATGTCCGAATAGATCGTTGTGTGTTGCAGCGGAAAGCGAGTGAGCACTGTTTCAAAAATAGAGCCGAAGGCGCTGTAGAGCTCGCCTGCTGGACTGGCGGCAGAGTTCTCCACAGGACTCCCCGCAGGGCTCCCTGCAATGCTCCTGGCAGACGCCTTGATAGACTCCTGCGCCGCATAGAAAGGATACCAATAATGAATGCCGCTGCTATGGGTAAGGAGGGTGCGTGTCGATACCTTTTTAAGCACATCGGCAACACGCCTCTTGCTCCCGGATTCATCCGCTCCAAGCAATACCGCAAGCTTGCCCCCTGCAACAGCCGCAAGCGGCATATCTAGATCGAGTCTGCCCTCGCTTGCCAGCTTCAGAATGGCGGTCGTTGTAAAGAGCTTTGTAAGCGATGCAATATCGAATTGCGTTCCAGCAGTCATCGGCACCTGCAGCCGAGCAGTTTTTATGGCAGATCCAAAGGCGCCTTCATACAACAGCTCACCTTCCTGCTCGAGGCGGATCACCGCCCCGGCAAACCATTGATGCTCAATTGCGTCGAGAGCGAGCCTTTGAATTTCATTCGACATCGAGGAGAGTGTACTGCCCATTCCTATGCTTCCTGACGCTTGTACATAATGAGCTCCGTTATGCCATCCTTTGCAAAATCAGGCAGAGCACCGGCAACGACATAGCCATGCTTTTCGTAAAAATGAATAGCTCTGCTGTTGAAATCTGAGACGAGCAAAAACCATGCGCGCCCAGCTCCTTTTGTTCGCTCTTCGAAGGCTGAAAGAAGCAGAGAACCTGCACCGGTGCTCCGCCTGCTCGCATCGATGGCGATGAGCTTCAGATAGGGAGCTTGGCCGAAACCGCCTTTTGTATCGATCCACGCAAAACCGATAATGCCGCCGGATGCGCCATTCAAACCCGACCCAGATTCTATTGCGCCCATATCCCGCGCTACCAAAATCATATCCCCTGCCTGCAGTCGCATCTGCATGCGGGCTGCAAGCGTTTCTTCCACAAACCCATAGCGCTGGCCAATTTCGCTGTCGCATGCAATTCGCGCACATTGCGCAATGTCACCAAGGACAGCATCCTCAATTTTCACTTGCATTCGAATCGCCCTCTTTTGCATATAAATGGCACGCTACCATATGACCTGCCCCAGCTTCGCGAAGAAGGGGGCGCTGAACTCTGCAGATATCCATTGCAGAGGGACATCGCTCGAAAAATGGACAGCCAACGCGTTCTTCGCTCGGAGAAGGGACATCGCCTTTGAGAAGAATGCGCGACCTTTGCCGTTCCCGAGGAGGATCTGGAATGGGAACCGCCGAAAGGAGGGCTTTTGTGTATGGATGCAAGGGCTCACGATAGAGTATTTCGGATGGGGCAATCTCTGCAATGGTGCCAAGATACATGACCACAATCCGGCTGCAGAAATACTCTACAACAGCAAGATTATGTGCTATAAAGAGATATGTAAGGCCAAGCTCTTCCTGCAGGTCCTTCATGAGATTGAGTATCTGCGACTGGATAGACACGTCCAGCGCGCTTACCGGCTCATCGGCGATAACAAGCTTCGGCGAGAGCGCAAGAGCCCGCGCAATGCCGATGCGCTGACGCTGGCCGCCTGAAAATTCATGCGGATAGCGGTGAGCAAAGGTGTGGGAGAGGCCTACCTTATCCATCAAATCTAGCACTTTTTTGCGAATATCCGCTTCGCTCATAGCAAGAGAACCGCGCCGTACCTGAATTCTAAGCGGCTCGGCGATCGAATCGAATGCTGTCATGCGCGGATCGAGCGATGAATACGGGTCCTGGAACACCATCTGGAAATTGCGTCGTTCGGCATACAGCTCGGTGGGAGGCAAAGCGCTCAGATTTCTGCCTTCGAACAGTATCTGTCCATTCGTAATACGCTGCAGCTGCGCAATTGCAAGCGCTGTTGTCGTTTTTCCGCATCCGGATTCGCCTACAAGGCCTACGGCCTCGCCTTTCTGCACCACAAAGCTCACATCATCGACGGCTTTGAGCCAGCCAATGCGCTTTCGTATGACAATTCCTTTCTCTATCGGAAAATAGACCTTGAGGTTCTTTACTTCGAGCAAAGGTTGCATGCTATTCATCGGTGGACTCCGGAAACATTGTCTGCATGGAGCCAGCAGCGCACTGTTCGTGTATTGCCAGATCCATCATCCATTTCGATCTGAGGCGGATATAACTGCGAACAGATGGGCATAGCATGTTCGCAGCGCGGAGCAAAGGCACATCCAGAAGGCAAGTCAACGAGGTTGGGAGGCGCTCCTGGAATGGAATACAGCCGTTCGCTCCATGCCCTGTCGATGCGCGGCACTGATGCAAGCAGGCCTTGGGTGTACGGGTGTTTTGGCTCGCGGAAAAGCGGGTCTACCGAGGCCTGTTCGACAATCTTGCCTGCATACATAACGGCTACGGTATCACACATGCCGGCGACAACCCCCAGATCGTGCGTCACAAGAATAACCGACATGGTGCGCGTATCGGACAGGCGACGTATGAGGTCCAGAATCTGAGCCTGAATCGTCACATCGAGGGCGGTGGTCGGCTCATCAGCAATAAGAAGGTCAGGATTGCAGCCAATTGCCATGGCGATCATGACGCGCTGGCGCATGCCGCCCGAGAACTGATGTGGATATTCCTGAGCACGGCGTTCAGCATCGGGAATGCCGACCGCTTTCAAAAGTTCCACTGCCTTCTTTTCGGCCTCTTTGCGCGAAAGCCCATGATGCAGTTCGAGCGCTTCTGCAATCTGCAATGATACCCGTAAAAGTGGGTTGAGCGAGGTCATAGGGTCTTGAAAAATCATGGAAATGCTGCCACCACGTACCATCTGCAGCTCATGTTCGTCTGCGGCAAGGAGGTTCTTTCCATGGAGCATGATTTCCCCCTCGGCGATCTGCCCCGGAGGTATGGGTATAAGGCGCAGTATCGAGAGATTGGTGACGCTCTTGCCCGAACCCGATTCCCCAACAATACCGAAAATCTCTCCTTTGCGAACATCGAAGGACACGCCATCCACTGCTTTGACTGTCCCTGAAGATGTCATAAAGCGGGTGCTGAGATTGCGGACGCTGAGTACTGGTTCTGTTCCGATAATCATGCCCTCCCCCTACTTTATGTTCCGAAGGCGCGGATCGAGGATATCCCGCAATCCATCACCGAGCAGATTGAATCCAAGCACCAGGCCCATAATCGCAAGCCCAGGATAGATGGCCGTCCATGGCGCCAGCATCATCACTTTACGTGCGCTGCTCAGCATATTCCCCCATGATGGATACGGCGGCTGTACGCCAAGCCCAAGAAAACTGAGCGCTGATTCGAGTAGAATGGCGACGCTCAGCGAAAGCGAGCTCTGCACGATGATAGGCATCATGATATTCGGCAAAAGATGACGCGAAAGCACAAAACGTCGGTCTGCACCGCTCGAAAAAGCAGCTCTTACAAATTCATTGTTCTTAATGGCGAGCACGGCTCCGCGGCTCACGCGCGCGAATTGCGGGATGTATACAATGAAAATCGCAATTATCACATTATAGGTATTTTCGCCGAGAATCGCCATTACAAAAATGGCTAACAGCAGCGAAGGGAAAGAAAACAGGACATCAGCGAGCCGCATGATCCAGTGATCCCATGCGCCGCCGAGAAATCCAGCCCATACCCCCATAAACGTGCCGATGGCCGCGCCTATCGCCGTTGCAATCACTGCTATCAGCAGCGATATGCCTGTACCTTTCATGATTCGGCTCAGAATGTCGCGCCCGAATTCGTCTGTACCGAACAGATGCCCTGTCCTGAACGATGGAGATTCGAGAATATGCGCAACATCCATCTGTAAGGGGTCGAAAGGCAGCCAGAACTGAGAAATGATCACTATGAGCACATACAGAGCGATGATTGCGAGGCCAACAAGTGCAATAGGATTTTTCAAAAGCCGTGCCATATGTCAGCCCTCCCTCGTTTCGAGACGAATCCGGGGATCCACTGCGGCATAGATGAGATCAGTGACCAGATTGACAAGAACAAAAAGGGTGGCAATGACGAGAACAATGCCCTGTATCAGCGAATAGTCCCTCTGGTAGATCGCATAGAGCGCAAGCCTCCCCATACCCGGCAAGGCAAACACTTCTTCTATGACAATCGCGCCCCCAAGAAGGTAGCCCGTATTAAAGCCGGCTACCGTAATAACTGGCAGAATCGCATTTCTAAGGGCATGCCGAATGATCACAATACGCTTGGCCAGCCCCTTTGCCTGCGCAGTCCTGATATAGTCCATTTGAAGCACTTCGAGCATGCTGTTGCGCGTGTAGCGCATGATAACCGCTGCTAGGCCAATGCCGATGGCAAGCGACGGGAAAAAGAGCATGCGCAGATTATCGAGCGGTGCCTTGAAAAGGCCTACATAGTTGCCCATGGGAATCCAGCCGTGAAATCCTGAAAATGCGATCACCATGAGCGATGCGAGCCAGAATTGAGGCAAAGAAAGCCCAAGAAGGCCGGTAATGCGAATCGACACATCGGTCACGGGATCATGCTTCAGTGCGGAGAGAATACCAAGAGGAATCCCTATAATCAGAGAAAGAAACAGTGCATAGAATGTCAGTTCTATACTTAAGGGAAGCCTCTGCAGGATATCGGGCAGAACTTCTCGTCCAGTGCGAAGAGAATAACCCAAGTCACCCCGCAGCAATCGCCCCAGCCATTCGACATAGAGTACGGGAACCGGCTTGTCCTCCCCGAAAATGCGGCGCAATTCTTCCATTTGTGCAGGAGTGGCCTCGACCTGTGTTCCCAAATACATCTGCAGCGCTGAGCCTGGTATCAATCGCACAAGAAAAAACACAATTATGGAAACTCCAAGCAGTACGGGTATAAGCGAAAGCAGTCTTCTGAAAATATAGCGACCCATCAGTATTCATCCTTGCAAGATATGAAAGAATCGCCGGCATTGCCGGCGATTCTTATGAGCCGTAATGCTCACGGTCTACTGCAGTCAGACTATTTTTGAGTCTGGATCAGATAATAGAGACTGCCATCGCCTATCTGCTTGAATCCTTTGATTTGTTTGCTCATGACATGGGTTTCGAATGGACAATAAAGGAATATGATAGGTGCTTTTTCAGCCAGAACCACCTGCAGCTCATCATAGACCGGTTTGCGGTCGGCATAGGAGGTAAGCACTCGCCCTTTGTCCAGCAGGCGGTCCACATCGGCATCCTTGAAAAGGAAGTTATTGACGCCTCCTGTTGAATGGATTGTGCGGTACAGGAAACGGTCCGGTCACCGCTGCCGCCGCGCAGCTCGACCATCGAATCAAAGTCGCGCTTGACCCACCGATCGATATAAATACCCCATTCAACGACTTCAAGATCTGCATTCACACCAATTTTCTTGAGCTGATTCTGGATAACCTGGGCAACCGAAAGTCCGCCTTCAAAAGAATTGGCGGTCACAATCTTAAATGTAAAGCCATTCGGGAAACCAGCTTCAGCAAGCAGCGCCTTTGCTTTTGTATAGTCCGGCGTGTAATAGGGCAGTTTGTTGAGCGGCAAAGCCCACTGCGTTGCGCCGGCAGGAATGGGGCCGGTCGGCTGTGCCATACCAAATTCCGCCACTGATACAATTTCATTGCGGTCGATTGCGAGCGAAAGAGCCTGGCGCACGCGCACATCATCGAAGGGCTTGCGCGTCGTGTTAAAGCCAAAAGTCCGNACGTTGATGCCCGGTTTCTGCATAACGACGATATTGCTGTCTCGCTTTGCAAGCAGAATGGTGCTCGCATCGTTAATCTGCGCCATATCGAGCGTACCAGCCTTGATCCCCGCAAGCAGAGAAGCCTGTTCCGGAATGACGCGGAAAATGATCTTGTCGAAATATGGCAATCCTTTTTCGAAGTAATTTGGATTCTTGACAAGCGTCATGGAATTATCTGGTATCCATTCCTTGAGCATGAAAGCACCGGTTCCAACGGCTACTTTCTGAAGGTTCCCATATTTTTCGACCGCTGCCTTAGACACAATCGCGCAATTGTTGCTCGTTAGTCCTTCAAGGAAGGACGCGAGCGGCGCCGAAAGAGTTACCTTGACTGTGTAAGGGCCGAGCACTTCGATCGATTTGATATTCGAAATGTAGGATCGCCCCGGAGATGCCGTTTTGGGATCCAGAATGCGNTTGAGCGAAAATTCTACATCCTGAGCGGTCAATTCGGTTCCGTCGTGAAATTTGACGCCTTTCCGCAGATTGAAGATGTAGGTCAGGTTGTCGGGAATCGCCCATGATTCCGCGAGATCCGGGACAATCTTGAGATTTTCGTCATGACGAACCAGCTTGTTATACAGCAAATCTATACGGCGATGAGAAGAAAATGAGGTGACAATGTGCGGATCCAAGCCGATTGCTTCCTGATCCACGCCTATCGTGAGCACCTTTTCNTCTCCCGCGGCGAATACTGCAGGGGCCATGCCCGCCACCATTATCAAGGCGAGCCCGATGACCAGTAATCGTTTCATACACGCCTCCTAAAAAATGAATTACATTTTCGAAAAAATATTTTAATACAATTAGCGTGAGCGCGCTAGTGCCAATATGCAATAACCATGCAATTTTATTACAATGTGAGAGAGCCAAGAATGACGTCGTGCGATGCACCCGTCACTGCAGGGAGATTCGAGGGATGNCCCATGAGCGCTTCATGTCCCAAAACGGCGAACGCAATCGCCTCGCGCGCGAGGACAGGAATACCGTAATCGGCCGTCGTCTTCAGCGTGACATTCGCTGGCAGCCGCTCGCGGATCATCGCCATGAGGCTNGGATTNAGAGCGCCGCCACCACCGACAATCACATCATCGATAGGCACCAGAGGAAATACAAAATCCCGGTATGCCCTGACAATGGTCTCTGCAGTAAACGCGGTCGCCGTCGCTATGATGTCGGCATCAGAGAGCCCCAAAGCCTTGCCGCGCACTGCAAATCGCGCAGCAAATTCCGCTCCGTACACTTCGCGGCCGGTACTCTTCGGCGGCTTGCGCGAAAAATACGGGTCTTCCAGCAGCGGCTCAAGAAGCTCATGGCTTATACGCCCGCGCGAAGCAAATAGTCCATCCCTGTCGTACGCAAGTGCGCCATTGGTGAATCGTTTTGCAAGCTCATCCATCACCATATTCCCGGGACCGGTATCGAATGCGAATACTGCTTCGTTGCCAGCGCCGGCCGGTATAACCGTCGCATTCCCGATGCCCCCAATATTCTGGACAATACGCCCTCTCTCCAGGCTTCCAAAAAGAAGCGCATCCACAAAGGGAGCCAGCGGCGCTCCTTCTCCCCCCGCTGCCATATCGCGCGAACGAAAATCATGGATGACAGGAATGCCAGTGCGCTCATGCAAAAGCGGCGCAGACCCGATCTGCAGTGTCCCCCGAGCAGAAACTGCTTGCCCCGATGGACCCGGAAATGCTCGGGGAACGGGCGCATGCCACACCGTCTGGCCATGAAGACAGATGGCATGCACATCCTGAGCCTTTCGGCCAGCCATACCAAGAAGCCCTTCCACTGCGCCAGCATACCATTCGGCGAGCGCAGCGTGCGCATAAACAAGCTCATCAATGCGAGCCGTCTCGGGCGAACAAAGCGCGAGCAGCCGCTTCTGCAATTCCTGAGAATATGGCAGAGAATAGTGCCCTTCCATCGCGAGCGATGCAATGCTGCCCCGCTCGTCCGTCATAATGCGCACAAGCACTGCATCGATGCCGTCAAAAGAGGTGCCCGACATTATGCCTATAAGAGAGTGTTCGCGCCTTTCCCGATATGCTGACAGACGGGACAAAGAACTCGCTGCTTTTTCTGATTCCATGAATAGGCCGCCTTTTGGTGCATCATACTGTCCTCGCCGCATTTCCGCAATAAAGACATTCCAAGCGCGGCATGGCTCACTACCCTATGGACATTGTTCGAGAAAAACAGTACATTTCAATTCAGAGAGATTGAAGAGACAACGTTCCCGCACCTTTTCCGTAGCTGATCGTTCAAGTTCCTGCCGAAAAGTTCCTGCCAAACCGAGTATCCGAAAACTTTCCAGATCATGAGCCGCTTTGCGTGCTGTATGATCGTCACCCGCTGCAGGCGGGTGCATGTTATCGAAATCCGGAATATGCCTGGTCCCATCGAGGAAGCAGTGCATAAGATTCCGGGAAAAAGGATGCCACAATGGGCAAAAAACTGTATGTAGGAAATCTCAGCTACAACACCACGGAAGATTCACTGAAAGAGCGCTTCGAAGCATTTGGCCACGTCGAGTCAGTGCGAATTATCACTGACCGCGATACCGGCAGCTCGAAAGGCTTTGGCTTTATCGAAATGGGCACCGATGCCGAGGCCATGGCAGCGATTGGCGGTACCAATGGTCAGGAAGTCGATGGCCGCATGCTCAAAGTAAACGAAGCTATGGACAAACCTCGCGATGATCGCAGCCGTGACAATCGCCGCCGCGGTTCCTATTCGTACTGATATTATCCGCGAATAGCCGACGCCAGCCGGATACCATGCCGGCCAGGCGCTGAACGGAAAGCCGGCCGCTTGCATTTTTATGCACTGCGGCCGTTTTTTATAGCGGCGATACAGCTGCTGAGATACAGGCACCATCGCAAAATGCCTGAAGCCACCGGATCCGCTCACAAGGGGGCCTGCTGAATGAAACCGAATTATACGTACGAAAAACGCCAGAAAGAACTTGCTCGTCAACGGAAAAAAGAAGAAAAACTGCAAAAGAAAGCCGAAAAAAGAGCTATAAAAGATGCCGGCTCCGACCCCAGCGTTGAACCGCCTCCTCCGAATGACGCTTGATCGTTAGGCTGATCCTGTTATTTCATTCAAAAAATATTCAATTTTT
>JGI24721J26819_10001998_pt1 | contig 22693 bp, 20 predicted proteins | sample YelNatPaOPGAMG01_FD_26819 | JGI IMG/M metagenome (IMG submission 26819) | reverse complement strand
TGAAGGGTGTAAACGACACGAGGGAAAGTATGGGGAGGGTAGTAGAGGAAGCTGGAAAAATTGGAACGAGAATTATTTATGACAGATACAAGCCCTACAGAGGCTCATCCNAACTGATCAGGGGAATAGGCCTTAACATTTCAGATTTCACCAGGACACCGGAAAACGACCAATGGTGGCAATCCACCAGGAAAACCATAGAAAGCCTCTGCGATTCCATGGGTGTGACCTGCACATACCAGCCGGATGAATGGAAATATGAGAGGAGCTTGAATTATGGTTCCATATTCCAGGACAACTTTTCATAAACATGTTTATATCAAACTGTATCCATTGTCATCCTATGGCTGGGAGAACAATTACCGGTACATCTCTAGTTGCATTTGGAATTATTGCAATCGTCTCAATATTCCTGCCATGGTGGTTCATCAACGGTAGCATTCCCGGGTTTTCGGGGCACGTCACCAGCACGTTCCTTTACCCATTCTATACCATTCCGTCAAGCAGTTCATCCATTCCTGTGTATTTTCCCGTATCCGGTACGCTTGCGCTTACAGCCGGCCTGCTGATCGTGGCCGGTGGAATCAACATCATTGCTGCTGGAAAGTCAGCAGTGTATTCTGCCATCGGTGGAGGTGCAGGGATGGTTTCAGTGTTGATATTCATCGTCGGGCTTTACCACCTGAACCTGCAGGATGGGGGGAATCCCATTTATGGAACTGCTTCCAGCCTGCTGATAAAGATCAGCTGGGGTGTGTCCTACGGATTTTTCCTGATCGTGGCAGCATCTGCAGCTGCAATCATCTTGGATTGTACAGGATTTCCAGATAGGAGAGATCAGCGCGGCGGGAAGGCACTGTCAAGCATCTTCATGTCAGCATCGTCAAGCATGACAGAACCTGCCTCGAGGTTGTCCCTCACATGGTCCGGGTTAGAAGCCCTCGGGATGGGAAAAATTCCTTTCCATCTGGATGCAAGCCATGCCAGCGCAACCGTTGTTGGTTTCTTTATTCCGTGTTTCTGCATTATTGTTGAAAGCACATCCTTTGGCCACGATCCTTCCCCGGACAGCTTTCCGTGGGCCAGTGGGTAATAGGGAAGGATGGCTATGTTCTTCTCCATGCAGTGCGGAAGGATTTCTGCCTCCAGCTTCCTGTTTGCAATGCTGTAATTCATCTGGGTTGACGTGATCTCGTACTTCCTGACTGCATTCTCAGCCGCAATCATCTGGGTTAAATTGAAATTGCTTATTCCAATGTGCCTGATGAGCCCCTGATCGACAAGGTATTCCATCGCCCTCATGGTTTCCTCTATTGGTACCCTGCCATTGGGAAAATGTACCTGATAGAGGTCTATGTAACCGGTGTTCAGGTTTTTCAGACTTCTCCTGCATGCCTTGATTAATGAGTCATATTTCAAGTGGGATCGCCACACCTTCGTGGCTATGAACAGGTCGTCTCTCCTCATTCCCTTAACCGCCTTCGCCACTATGCTTTCAGACCCGTAAAGTTCGGCCGTATCGATCAGGTTGATTCCATTGTCAAGCCCGACCCTGATTGCCTCCAGGTGCCTTTCGAGGTTCGGCTGTCTCCGGAAGAGTTTCGCGCTCACGATCCACCCGGGGTCATAGTATGTGCCCATTCCAATAACCGAAGCTTTGAAGCCTGTCTTTCCAAAATCCCTGTATTCCATACAATTCCTCTCTCCCATACGCTCTTGGGATAAATACTGTTTTGAGGCAGCTTCTAATCCCGGCCGGGTTAGGGGTTTGATGGATCCCGTTCCAGGCTTTGTAGGTTGCAGAAGGCCAGATGTGACTTCTACGCTGATCCTGTCAAAACTATGTGTGCTATTTACCTGTGCCATTGTATTTCAGTCGACTACATATTTATAAAAATGTACATCATAATAGGGCTCTATGTCAAAGGTACTGTTTTTGATTGTGAGCGGAGAAGAGGCAAGGGCAAAGGCGGAAGCAGGAATAACTGTCGCAGCAAGATCACTGGCAGCCAAAAGGTATGACGACCTCAAGGTGCTTTTCTTCGGGCCAAGCGAGAAATTCATCGCTGAAGCAGAAGGGCAGACGAGAGAACAGCTCAAGCAGCTTGTAGACGGAAAGGCGGTAGATTCTGCGTGTGTTTTCATAGCAGAAAAGAATGGTGTGAAGGATAGGCTGATCTCGTTCGGTGTTGAACTGATGCCTGCCGGAGAAAGGATAGCACACTACGTGAATGCAGGCTACCAGGTCATAACGTTCTGATTCGGGAATCCTTCTGGCGCGTGGCATGTGAAAGCATTCAGAACTACGGATAAACCACGATATAGGCCATGAGGCTGATTATTGCTATCTGGAAGAACATCTGTGCCAGTGCCCCGTTGGAGATCATGGCAAGGCAGTCAGCGACCCTTCTATTGTTTACCGCTTCTTTCCTCATTTCCCTCAGGATCAGAAATGAGTATGGGATTATTGTTGCAAATCCTATGGCGAAGAGGAACAACCCAACGATCAGGATAGCATCAATGATTGGGGATGAGAGACTGAAAATGCCTTCGTTGACAGCCAATATATAACCCGCTGTCGGAGTTATAAATGATGCGGCAGGTATGAAGAACAGGGTCATGGGGAGTACTCTCAAAGCCACGTTCTTCCTCGTGCCGGAGTCAAGAGTTCGTAACACGAAGGCAAAAATCAGTCCAAGAAATACGTCTGTGCCTGTCCATATGGCACCGATTAGCACATGAACATAATCAAGCCACAGGAGATTTGCAGAGGCAAATGCAAGTGCAAATGCCATCACCGGTATTGCAACAGAAAGCATCCCGGCCCGCACAATGCTCTTCATTTCCCTCTCATTTACAGTCATAGTGGAACCCCGGTTGCAAAGTGCGCCATGAACAGTATTATCACGATTTGAAGTACGAGCTGGATGGCTGATATCCTTATGTTCAGCATGGTCAGCCTGACTATCTTGGATCTGTCCCTGGACCCTCCCAGAATTTCCAGGTATACCCTCAGCTCATTGGGCAGGAAGATAACCAGTCCCTGGATGGTCAGAACAAGGGCAAGGACAGCAACTGCTACGAAATATGGAGACGCAAATGAGATGTGCATTGCGATCGCCAGATAAATGCCGGCAGTTACGGCAGTTGTTGAGATCGAGGGCATGAAAAAGAGCATTGTGGGGGTGAGCCTCTTCGAGATCTCAAGCTTCTGGTCATTGGGCAACCCCGCCATTATAAATGAAAAGAAGAGTCCCATAACGAGATCCATTCCTGTCCATGCAGAACCGGCTATGACGTGGAAATATTCGAGGAAGTAAAAATTTCCCTTATAGATAATTGCTATGAGTATAACCGGAGGAACCAGCAGCATGGGCAGCCCCCTATAGAGAGAACTCCTTATCGTAAATGAGCCTGCCATGTTGGTTTCCTGGTTTGCTATCAATACTGAAATTAAATTGCACTCAGATAATAAAATTATTGTAGTCTAATGCGGCACTAATTCTAAACGGACAAATACTATCATGCGATACCCTAACATGATAAATGAATCCTATGTAGACATCGGTGGATATAAGGTATTTTACAGATCATCCGTTTCAGAGAACCATCGGGGAACGTTGGTGCTGCTTCACGGGAGAAGCTTCACTTCAAAGGACTGGATAGGAATTAAGGCGTTTGACATTTTCTCCGCCATGGGATATGACGTGTATGCACCTGATTACCCCGGATTCGGAAATTCGCAGAACAATCCAGAATACAAATTTTCAAGGGACTTCAAGAATTCCTCAAGGTTTGTGCTGGATTTCAGCGGAAAGCTGGGGCTTCTCGGTTTCACTCTTGTCGGACCTTCCATGGGTGGCGGCATCACCCTGAGGACACTGATCGATTACCCGGACATCGTCTCATCGGCAGTTGTCATCGGATCGTCCGGTGTGGAACCAATGAAAGATGATCTTCCACGCGTTGATGTTCCCCTGCTGATACTCTGGGGAGAATTTGACGACGTCATAAGGAAGGAGGACGGGGTCATCCTGAAAACCCTTGTGAAGAATTCTGATCTGAAGATTGTTCCGGGCGCGACACATCCGGTATATCTGGACAATCCCGCATTCTTCTTTGACGAAATGAAGAAATTCCTGGAAAAACAGAAGAACTGACCGGGAATTTCCGGATCGTTTTCCGGGAATCTCAATGCTGTATGCTTTTTATTGCGGTATCAATGTCCTCCACAATGTCAGCGGGGTCCTCCAACCCAACTGAGAGCCTGAACAGATCCGGAGTTATCCCAATCCTATTTTTTTCCTCTTCAGAAAGCCCGCGGTGAGACATTGTGAATGGATTGGAAATCGTGGTCTCTGAACCTCCCAGTGTATTTGCCGGAACGCAAAGGCGCAGGCGGTCCATGAACTTTGCTTCATTGCCTCTCCCGTTCCTTACGCGAAATGATATAACTCCTCCGAATCCTGCGAGCATTTCCTTTGCTATGGAGTGATCCGGGTGCGACTCCAGTCCAGGGTAAATCACGTCATCCACGAGGTGGTTTTCGGACAGCACCTCTGCTATCCTTAAGGCTGATTTGTTTATGACATCCATCCTCACCTTGAGCGTTCTTATCCCCCTCATTACCAGAAAAGCTGTATTTGGATCCATGGACGGGCCGAGTGTCCTGCGGAGATCGTCTATCCTCTGCACCTCTTTTCTGCTTCCGGCAACCAGGCCGGCTATAACGTCGTTGTGACCTGCTATGAACTTGGACGCGCTGTGGATGACAAGATTCGCTCCGAGGGAGAGCGGCTTCTGGTTAACCGGAGTCACGAGGGTCGAGTCCACAAATATCCTGCACCCAGATGCGCCAGCGGCCTTCGAGATCCGCCTGATGTCGTTAACCCTCAGTATCGGGTTGGTCACACTTTCAAAGACTGCAATGTCCGCTCCTTTCTCTATCTCAGAGACCATGTTGTCAGTGCCGGGATCAACCGGACTGACGGAAACTTTCCAGGAAGAAAGAAATTCTGTGGCAAACTTGTAGGTTCTAGCAAACATGTCCCTCTGCACCAGCAGCCTTGATCCAGGCTTCAGGTTTGCCAGGAGCGATGTGGTAATTGCGCCCATGCCGGAGGAGAATGAAGCGCCAGATTCGGCATCTTCAAGCTCGGCGATCTTGTCGGATAGAGCCTCACAGTGGGATTGAATTCCCTTGAGTACCTGTACTTCTCCCCAAGTGGCATCTGGTAAGCACTTGTCTGGTAAATCGGGAATACGAGTGATCCGTTGAGCTTCTCTATCCTACCCTTCACATACCTGGTAGATTCATTCAATGTAGGCACCCCCTGCTGCCCTGCACATGGAGAAAGATACCTTGGTCTGGAGTGACTCAAAGATTTTGGAAACCTCTGATATTACCTTACCTGTGTCTGTCAGCGTGTCCGTGAATTCTATTATGCTGGGACCCGCACCGCTGACCGAAACACCGACCGCACCGTTCTCAAGCGATCTCCTCTTTATCTCCCCATAGAACGGAAACATGTGCATTCTTGACCTCTCAACTATGTCATCCTGCATATTCTCTCTTATGGTTTCTCTGTCACCGCTCTGCAACCCCTGAAGAAGAAGCGACAGCCGCCTGGACTGAACGACATGTTCCTCCATTGTGATCATCTTTGGGACAGCTTCCCGTGCAACCCTGGTCTTGTGCTTGATTTTGATGGCGGGAATTATGAGCAGTATACCAAGGCTCTCAGCAATGTCAAATTTATGGACTTTCATGGGTACTGTCGACCCCAGAAATGCCAACCCCCCAAAAATGCTGGCAGCCACGTTGTCGGAATGCGGGGTTCCTGATGATGCCGCCTCACCCTCCGTGGCGAATTTTACGAGATCTTCCTTGGAAAGCCCAAGGTCCAGTGAGGAGTCTATAGCCCTGACTGCTGCTGCGGCAGAGGAACCGCTGCTCCCCATGCCAAGCCCTTCCGGTATGCCCTTCTCTATGGTGATCCTGATGCCCTCCCTGAGCCCAAGTTCACTGTATAATGCCCTTGCTGCCCTTCCGGCCGTATTGGAATCTGCATCTCCGGGTATTCCATCGCATTCTACCTCGATCTCGCCATGGCCGGTTCCAGCTAGGGCTGAGACCCGTACCCGATCATGAAAGGCGGTATGGGCAATTGCCATTGTATCGAAACCCGGCCCCAGGTTTGCTGAAGAGGAGAAAGAAACAGCGGCGCATTCCTTCATGATCTGCCGATTGATGATGATAATAAATTCATTGCCTTCTAAAATATTACCCGGCGTAATACATCCTTTATGGATCTTGCGGAAGCTGCCGTAGTTGCGGTTCAATTCATCTTTCATAGCTCTATGCCGCGTTTGGCATAGTTTAAATCCCACCATCAATTGTTAAACCGTGATAACCATCGCCAGGGTCTACGATAAGCGAGACCAGGCCGGTGCGATCAGCGTACTTGTGGATCGGGTCTGGCCAAGGGGTGTTGCCAAGGAAAGGGCAGGAATTGACCTTTGGATAAAGGATATAGCCCCTTCCGATAAGCTAAGGAAGTGGTTCAACCACGAGGATTCCAAATGGGCTGAATTCAGGAGAAAATACTTTGCAGAGCTTGATGGCAAGATGGAAATTGTGATGGCTCTAAGGGGAGTATCTGAAGGCGGCAATGTGGTTCTTCTATATTCAGCCAGAAACACTGTTCATAACAATGCCGTGGCGCTTAAGGAATACCTTGAGACTCACCNTGGCACCGCTTCGGTGAATCCCGGGCATTAACTTGAGTTCAGGAATGGAGAACGCTAAAAAGGCTGCAAGATTCTCCTGTGCCAATCATACAGGTCAGATTTCGCGCCAGCGGGAACGCCGGAGGGCCAGATAGCTGAATAGCACGGTTATTGACAGTAGGATTATCCAGTAGATAACAACGGTCCCTCCGGGAAGATCTGCAAAACCAACGGCATTCTGGGCAATCTGGGCTGCATATGTTGTAGGAGAAATGTATGCCAGGTACCTGTACGGAAGTGGGATATAGGATATTGGGTAGTAAACCGGGGGTATGGTTGTTAGGATTGGCGAGAGAATGCCTGAAAACGCCCAGCTCTGTACTATATCAGATGAGAAAGTGGACAGAAGGAACCCAAGTGAAATTGAGAAGGTGAAGATTGTGGCCATGTCCAGAAATATTATGATTGCTCCTATCAGGGTGGTCTTCACAAACAGTATGTTGAATATCACAAGGATGGAGAGCGTCGGAATTGAGTATACAATCTCAGACAGTGCCATGCCAAGTATATATGTCCCCGGACCTGTTGGTGAACTGACAATCATGTCCTGGAGACGCATGTCGTTTTTCAGGTGTGAGAGATCGCCCTGGAGAGACGTACCACTGGACACCATGTTCATTATCAACGCCCCTTCTGCAGCCACAGGGAGCAGTGTCCCTTTGCTCGCAAANGTCACAACAGCCAGAATTGACAGGGGTGCGAGCAGGGTGCTGATCAGTGTAACGGGATAATTTATCATTGCATAAAGTGAATTGACGAGGATGGAGGCGTAAATCTGGCTTCCCCTGTTCCTATTCACCGGACTCACTTCCATTCACGACAGACTCGAATATGGTATTCAGGGAGATTTCCTGGACCGTAAACTTAATGTGTTTTGCAAGGAGATCGTTCACAAGTCCATATGCCCCTTCTTCGGTGGTGTACACCTGAAGTTCATTGCTTGACAGTTGCTCTACATCGCCGATATGATCAGGTACCTTGTACCCCTGGTTGAAAATTTTTATTCCAAGTGGGAATTTTACCCTTCCCCTCAATTCATCCAGTGAACCGAAACCGACCATTTTTCCTGCGTTCATGATGCCAATCAGATCACCGAGCTCTTCCGCCTCCTCAAGATAGTGGGTGGTGAGTATTATCAGCCTGTTGCGCTTCATCGAGACCAGGACATCCCATAATTCCTTCCTGGAAATGAAGTCCAGTCCGGTTGTAGGTTCGTCCATGAATATGAGGGTCGCTTCGCTCGCCAGTGCTGTGGCAACAAGAACCTTCCTCTTCTGCCCTCCGGAAAGGTTCCTGTTCTTCAGGTTTTCCTGTTTCTCCATCCCAAGCATCCTCAGGACATCTTTCCCCATATCCATTGATCTGGAATGGGTATAACCACGCCACATAAGGTATGAAGTGAGCGTCTGGAGAGGAGTCATCCACGGAACTGCCCTGGCTTCCTGTGGCACAGCAGCAACAAGCTCCCGGATTTCCCTTGCCTGGTTCACCACGTCGAGGCCATTGACGCTTGCCTTCCCGGATGTCGGAAGAAGCTGAGTGGATAGTATCCTGATGAGGGTTGTCTTTCCGGCTCCATTCTTGCCTATGAGTGAAAAGATGCCGTTAAGGTTGAAATCGAATGTAACGCCATCAAGAGCCATGTTTCCGGCGGGATATGTCTTGGAGATGCCAGCGACACTGATGTTCATGGGCATGGATGCCAAAGCGCTATAAAACCGTGAATGCGGTTCCCCCAATGTATCAATCTCTTATAGAGTAAATTTCTGACCTCCATACTCCGCCAGTTTGTCGAAGAGTAGCTTTGTATCAATCTCTTATAGAGTAAATTTCTGACTTTTTATCACCTCCTTCTTTTAGCTAGTCTTTCCCGGGTATCAATCTCTTATAGAGTAAATTTCTGACTGTGCCGTTTCCGCCGTCATAGATTTCGTTCTTTGGTATCAATCTCTTATAGAGTAAATTTCTGACGGAGGCTGTGCCGTTGTGGCTGGCGTCTGTGCAGGCGTATCAATCTCTTATAGAGTAAATTTCTGACTTGTACGTGGACGAGGACGAATACCTCATTTCGGTGTATCAATCTCTTATAGAGTAAATTTCTGACCACCGGTAGAAGAGAGTGCCGGAGAAGCCGGATTAAGTATCAATCTCTTATAGAGTAAATTTCTGACAACGGTCAGTGGATAAGATGCATGTGCTCCGAGCAAGTATCAATCTCTTATAGAGTAAATTTCTGACCCTGTCTGGCTGTTGGAAGTAACTACACCATTTTCAGGTATCAATCTCTTATAGAGTAAATTTCTGACAAAAGTCATGCAGTATGTCGACTTCGTATGAAACGAGTATCAATCTCTTATAGAGTAAATTTCTGACGACACCGTCAGGCACGAGTGTAAAAGTTCATATGAAGTATCAATCTCTTATAGAGTAAATTTCTGACGTTCTCAAAATGCTCCGATACCGGCGTCTCGACACCGTATCAATCTCTTATAGAGTAAATTTCTGACACACGCAGGAAGTCCGAGATATTCAGGTGCGGGTGGTATCAATCTCTTATAGAGTAAATTTCTGACCAGCTTAGCGAATAGGAATTTTCGCTGTCGATCTGTGTATCAATCTCTTATAGAGTAAATTTCTGACGCTTACCGGCGGCGTCGCCATAGGCTACGGCCCGTGTATCAATCTCTTATAGAGTAAATTTCTGACACCTTATCTTCAGTTTTTCCTTCGGCACTAGTCTTTGTATCAATCTCTTATAGAGTAAATTTCTGACTGAGGCCACGGAGCAATTGGGCACACAGAACATTAGTATCAATCTCTTATAGAGTAAATTTCTGACGAATACCCTGCTTCGGAAAACTCAAGGAGCACCCGGTATCAATCTCTTATAGAGTAAATTTCTGACACCGTCCATATCCGGTGATTCGGGATCCCCAAACCCGTATCAATCTCTTATAGAGTAAATTTCTGACAGGGATGTATTGATAGAAATAAGGGATGATCAACACGTATCAATCTCTTATAGAGTAAATTTCTGACGGCCACGACAACCCATGCACCGTCTGGGATTACCATGTATCAATCTCTTATAGAGTAAATTTCTGACTCATCCTGTTCACTCCATGTTGTCGTAGATATCTTGGTATCAATCTCTTATAGAGTAAATTTCTGACTCTATTTCTTTTTCCATTTTCACTCCATCTCCGTTTTGTATCAATCTCTTATAGAGTAAATTTCTGACGTGCTATAGTTGCTGCTGTTTGCGTCGTGGCTGGCTCGTATCAATCTCTTATAGAGTAAATTTCTGACTTTCTGGTAGTTCTGCGTCGATTGTTCGTAGTTTTGTATCAATCTCTTATAGAGTAAATTTCTGACATATGTTCCAGCTTGGGTTGACATAGACAACCTGTGGTATCAATCTCTTATAGAGTAAATTTCTGACCCTCGTGTAAAATAGATGGAAGACTGCTTCCCATTAGTATCAATCTCTTATAGAGTAAATTTCTGACAGGACGCCAACAGGGGCACGTCGTGCTGAGAGGTTAGTATCAATCTCTTATAGAGTAAATTTCTGACATTCAGAGATTCGTACGGGAGAACAGAAACGGACACGTATCAATCTCTTATAGAGTAAATTTCTGACTCTCATCTTCCTTATCTCTCATTCCATCGAGGCAGTGTATCAATCTCTTATAGAGTAAATTTCTGACGTTAAGGTGCAGAAAATACACCAGCAAATCAGGGAGTATCAATCTCTTATAGAGTAAATTTCTGACCAAACATGAATCAGATATTGAGATGCCAGGTTGGGCGTATCAATCTCTTATAGAGTAAATTTCTGACGCCTGGCGATTATCTCATCCCTGAGTGATGTCACTGGTATCAATCTCTTATAGAGTAAATTTCTGACTATGGAGCCGCTGTAGAGCGTCTGGTTCAGGACTGTGTATCAATCTCTTATAGAGTAAATTTCTGACGCCTATTGGCACCTGAAGTCCCTCGCGGAGCAGGAAGTATCAATCTCTTATAGAGTAAATTTCTGACTCCGCCACTTGTTGGCAATGCCAATGGCGTTAATCCGTATCAATCTCTTATAGAGTAAATTTCTGACCAGGAAATGTCTATTCATCACAGACTTCCCTGCCTGCGTATCAATCTCTTATAGAGTAAATTTCTGACTGGCGATTTCCCGTCGAACCCCCACTTATACGTGTGTATCAATCTCTTATAGAGTAAATTTCTGACGCGCACCACGAGGGCCCAGGCGTCTTTTTTTATAGGTATCAATCTCTTATAGAGTAAATTTCTGACCCTCCTCAGTTTTAGTATTGCCAAAATATGCATTACGTATCAATCTCTTATAGAGTAAATTTCTGACTGGCTATTAGATGAATAAGGAATGGGTGCATCTGATGTATCAATCTCTTATAGAGTAAATTTCTGACCGAATCACCGGTTGAGATGTTAAGCGGTGTTATGTTGTATCAATCTCTTATAGAGTAAATTTCTGACGGCGCCCTCAACCGTTCCCACAATGGCCCATATTCCGTATCAATCTCTTATAGAGTAAATTTCTGACTTTATGAACCAGATATCCCGATGGCATTATCATGCGGGTATCAATCTCTTATAGAGTAAATTTCTGACCTGCTTTCATCTGCATTATGATGGATCTGAGGAACCAGTATCAATCTCTTATAGAGTAAATTTCTGACCATCGAGGTTGAGTTTACCTGCTGTCCCACTATGAGAGTATCAATCTCTTATAGAGTAAATTTCTGACTTCCCCTACTCCGAACAGACATTTTTTAAGCAACTCGTATCAATCTCTTATAGAGTAAATTTCTGACACGTGCTTTTCACCTCTATGCCAAGCTTCAACGATGTATCAATCTCTTATAGAGTAAATTTCTGACCACTCTCTAGAGCCTCAGAAACCTTCGGATCAGTGGGTATCAATCTCTTATAGAGTAAATTTCTGACGTATTCAAACGGTTCTTTGCTGTCATCTTCTGCCTCGTATCAATCTCTTATAGAGTAAATTTCTGACAACGTGGTTAGCATGGGCGACAGGATGCCGGGCTGGTATCAATCTCTTATAGAGTAAATTTCTGACATATCCTTTGTCTTCACAACGTACGACAGGATACTAGTATCAATCTCTTATAGAGTAAATTTCTGACGACTGTCAGCTTGGCGCTGGTTGCAGCCGGAGGCTGGTATCAATCTCTTATAGAGTAAATTTCTGACAAGGGTTGGGTTGACATCCGGTCCCTGTCATCACGTATCAATCTCTTATAGAGTAAATTTCTGACCTCAACATACCCTCAGGAGCGCCAGTGGGCACATACGTATCAATCTCTTATAGAGTAAATTTCTGACCAATCAAGGCTTGCCAGCAAATATCACAAGGCAGAAGTATCAATCTCTTATAGAGTAAATTTCTGACGTCATGACGTCACCCCTGCTATCTTCTCCCTGATCGGTATCAATCTCTTATAGAGTAAATTTCTGACGTGATTTAAAGCTATAGTTTATTAATTTTTTGTATGATTGAGCGAGAATATTGAGAATTTCCTCCAAAGTATATGAATCTTTTTATGTTAATCTGACCGTTGACCGTTTTTTTTAAAGAAGATGTATTTAAATTTTTGTGCGATTTATAGCAGTTCAAGAAATAAACACCTTATATAATTTTATCCTCCGCCTGATCATATTTACCCATTCTGATCCTCGTAAGTATTTTGGATGTAATCCATATCCTTACCTTTTCATTCTCCTTAACTTCGCCCGACAAATCTGATTTAAGACGCATAAGTTGCGCTTCATTCAATTCCCCTTCAAACACGCTGTTTTGAACTTTTGTCAAATACACTTGGCACGCCTTCTTGAAAATCTCTGTTCTTTTGGCATCGACGTCGTATGCAACTATAATGTACATTTCAATCTACCGGCAGCTTTATGGGCTTATATGGCTCTATTTCCTCGACTTCTTTCGCAAATTTGTGAATTTCCATCCTTATTAGTTCTCTATGTGACACTTTTCTTTTCATCCTGCTATTATATGAAGCAGACTCGAGCCAAGACTCCCACTGTTGAATAAATACTTTTCTACCAATTTCATTCAATAATATTCCGTTCCCAACTTCATGAAAATGATCCTCGGCTCGAATTATCCCCTGTCTTGTTAAGCTAAGTATCAGCCTGTCTACAATCCCGGGTTTGAATACCTCTGACAGATCTAGGGATAGAGAGAATCGGCCAGACTCAGGTGAATGATAAAACGGAATTGACATGTTTACGGAAGTGTATCTAGCTTGAGTGATCATTTCAGAGTAAAGCAATGAGTTAGCAAAAGATATCAGGCAATTACCATAATTCTTTGGTGGACGCTTTTCCCGATTCTCTATCCTGAACTGTTCCGGAAGTAAGTCATCTAGCCGAGCATAGTAACTCTTCCTTAATCTCGCCTCACTTAGCATAATCCGTTCAATCGTTCCATCTTCTATGTATAACGATAACCCGCTTACATCACCATTGAATTTACTCAAGAGAGCACGCATATTTCTATAGATTCCCTTGAGCAAGATTATTGACAGTTCTTTCCTGTGGTCATAATCTGAATATATAAGCGACTGTTTTATTGTTAAATCACCACTAAAATAAGCATCCTTTGGCCAGTAAGTTCCTATGTAGTTTCCATAAAAGCCGAAAAAGTGCAGACATATATTATGCTTGCTAGCTACATCAAAAGCTCCAGAAGTAACTGATACCCCTCCATACAGGTTTAGTGCAGACACAGTTTCGACGGGGATTCTTGTCATTTTATCTCTAGTGTCAAATCTGAATATTGACTGATCTGCGGATAGGGCGCCTTCAGATAATATGTAGAAATTCTTTATCAAGCCCAGCACATCTCCGAATATCTGCATCCAGAACATATGGGCTTTTCTTCTGGTTTAGGGCAGGGCAAAGACAAAATGCGGAGTATGTCCGTATAAACTTTAGAGACGGTCTCACGATCTCTTTCTACTCGAACAACTTTCTTACTCTGTGGTAGGTGTAACATTCCTACTGGCTCAAATCCTGTCAATTCGTACATTACTTCAAGATAGAACAGAAGTTGAAGTTTATGGGCACCGCTAGGATTGTGCCCCTTTTTGATTTCATGAACTTCTATGGTCTGGTTTTCCTCTACATAGTCTATAGCACACAATCCCTGTATTGTCAGGCTTTTCCTTAATGAGGGTTTGGTTTTTTCGTCTATGTACCTCCCGATCTGTATGTGAACATTATCGATTCCTGCAATTATTCGCTTGTTTGCGATCCAGAGCCTGGTATAGCATGATCCGTAGTCGAAGAAGTGATTTCCAGTTATCCCTCTCTGTTCAGAGAATTTGAGCTTCTGACACATCAAGTACCTCCTTTGGCATGAGCATATCCGGGTATACTATCCTCGAAACCTGCTTAAACATTGTTCTGAAAGAACCAGTATCCCCTATGTTTCCTTCCATCGCGTCGTCTATAAAGCTATTGATACCGTCAACTAATTTGCTCCTGAATCTTTCCCGGTTATTGAGTTCAGCCTCGTTAACCCAGAATGAACCCAGAGGTACAACATATTCCAAGCTGACTGCCACTGCAGTGTCATAAAATCCAGTAACCAAGTATTCTTTGACTCTTTCATTAGGCGGTTCAAATTTACACCATTTCTTTATCCACCTGAGGTCATCTGTCGTGATGATGTTGCCGTTACTGCGTGTTAGCTGCACTGATACGGTATTGCTCTGTCCCCTGAAATATCCAAGTGAAGACAGGAATTGCTCCCACCAATCTTTGAGATCTTGTGATTCGTATTTCCCTAACCGAGATGAAGATAATTGTTCAACCAAGCGGTCAAAGTCCAGAACAGATTGAAACACCTGCAAAGTCCCATTGTCAGAATATGAACGTAATAATTCAATTATCTGTTCCTTCAGGTTTTGTCTGACAGATCTTATGGTGCACAGAGCCATGAAAGCACCATAATGGACTTTTATCCTGGAGGCATAGTGTTCTCTTTTCCGAAAAATTGACCTGAGGTACTGTTCGAGCTCCTTGAAGCTGCCAGTATTTTCAGGGAGATTTTTTAACACATCCCTATGCACATGTATGGTTATTTCTCCTGAAGCCCCGGATCTCCCAATCCTGCCATATCTCTGTAATAGATTTTCTAAGTACAGTCCCGGTTCTATATGCGCTTTGTCAACATCAAGATTTAGCCCTTGTTCCGCTGCATTCGTAGCAATTACAAATTTTTCCTTATTTGTGTAGACCGGCTTTGAATCAGAATGCTGCATGAAACCGGTAAGCTCCTGAATTTGATTCTGGCCAACGCCTCGAGTAAGCAGATAATTTACTGCACGTTCCGCGTCAATTTTATGATCGAAAAGATAAAGCTCTCTTGAACTGCCGAGCAAGTCAGCACCTTTCAGGTGATCAAGCATGTTTTCATCAGAAAATCTCAAAACAACCGTTCCACGAACCGTTCTTTTGTGTCCCGCGGAACATGAAGTGGTGCTCACGTCCAATGTTTCACATAATAAACCCATGGATTCCATAATTTCTTTCATTTTTTTGTCAGCCGTTGCAGAGGAGAAAATGATCTTCATGCGGTTACCTGTCAAACGCGATAGTATGATAAATGACAATATCTTGCCCAGCTCCTCCTCGCTGTATAAATGATACTCATCAAATATTATAACATCTAATTTTGAAAATATATCTTCAGGGTTCCTCAGACTCCCTAATTTGAAACGAGGTGACTTCTTTGCGCGTGTATAATAAAACCCAGAGATAAGGAGTGATATTATATCAGGATTCGATACTAATATGTCATTCCCAGTGAAACTCATCCTTATCTCTTCTTCTCTCTGAATCAGGTTGCTGTGAATGAGGTCCTTTCCAGTGAGTTTTCTTATGCGGACATCTGCAATTTCAGTGTTTCTTTTTATAAACCTATTAACAAGATCCTTGTATATCTGGTCAATAAGTAAATTTGTGGGGGAAATTATAAGGGTCTTTCGTCTTTGAAAAATATTAATGTTGCAAAATGTCGGAAGACCGAAAGATAAGGTTTTACCTGTCCCGGTGGGTGCGTTTAGGAATAAGCAATCATATTGCGAGTTAAATATATCTCGTATTTTCGTCTGAAAATCGTGGAGAGAAAATGCTAAAAAGAACTCTCCTGAATAATCCAGGTATTCCGGTTCGAACCTGTATTCTTTAACGGCCATTATACTCACTCAGTTGTATGGGTTTAATAGTTCTGATGTAAATTTAATCGGCAAGTTCTTTAGAAGGACGTACTGGTATGAACTGTTTTCAATATACATGCCAGGTTCGATGTTCTTCAAAGCAGACACAATTTCGTTCCCTTTCTGAACGCCGAACAGCAGGTAAAGGGTATATGCGTTTATTGCTATGGTCCTGATTTCTTTTGAGTCTATAGCAGAACACGCTGCAACTGTTTCCCTCGAATTCCCGAGACGTATAGTGAACCTATCTGGGAGAGGAGTAGCGCCGTCCTTGGAAAAAGTTACAAATGTGAATTCATTTCCCGGTTGAATTCCCTGGCGTTTCATCCAGTTTCTAAACGGTGCACGGCCGGATTTAAGCATCGCATCTGCCTGGGGGTATCCCTCTGACATGAAGCTCGTAGCAATGTCATATACTCTTGTTAAAGAGAGAGGCCCAGACGGCATCGCAACGCTTGTAAATGTATCGAAATCGCGAATTTCTTGATATTTCGAAGTGTGCTCTGTATAGCCAAATTTCAGCTGTTTAATGGCAAGAGCACTGTTCATGGCGTATAACAGTGCTATGTCCCCAATCCATTGATTAGTAACTGTGGATCCAGCTGCACCGGAGTCTATCCTGCTGCGGAAATATAGAGGAGACAGCAATTTAAGTGAATATGCTTTCACTGTTCCTCACCAGAATCACTTTCAGAAATGCTTTCGTTCCTTTTTTTCTTCTTTTTGATTATATTACTATACACAATCAGATCATTGGAGTCTTCTTTCAGTTTCCTATAAACTGCATCCAGATCGGATGAAGTGAGGGTACTAAGCTTTTCAATAAATTCGTCAATTTCGCTGCCATGTAAAACGACATCTGGTTTTTCCTCTAATATTAGTTTAATTACCCTATCATTTATTGCCCTTTCAAAATCGTCAGGAAGCATTTCCTTTTCTGACAGCTCTGAAAGCGCTTTTGTCACCGTATAAGAGGTGATGGGCAGTTCAAATTCTCCAGCGACAATGGCAGGAACTGAGTTCTTGAAATTTGGGCCAGTTATGGATGTCTGAGCGCCGTAACTGCGCTCCTCGAGGCACATAAGCACATGCACGATTATTTCCGGAGTCGGATTCAGCAATGTTATGAACGACGGGAAAAAAGTATCGGGAACAACATATTCTGAGTTGAAGAGACTTGTCCTGTTACTACCTTTTGCATGATCCCACATCGTGCCAGCTTCAGAAAGAGAGTTATGTGTCAACCTCTTTGTTACCCTTGACCTTTCCCTGATGCTATAAGAACTGCTGTAAAGGACTCTTGATGGCAACATCGCCTGACCAGCGTCACCACCTTCAACAACCGTATCGCCATAAATCACCGAATTTGGATTGTTCAGGTATTCTATTGCACTTATGCTGTTATACTCATATTTCGGATCCACAAGATCGAATGCACGGCAGATCTTTAGTCCCATCAATTTTTCCTTTGACTTGAACTTTCTGGCCGGAACTTCTATCACCTCTCTGCTCCCGTATTTAGCATCTGAAATTACCTGCGTTATAGTTGATTCTGGGTCGTCGCTTCTATCAATAAATGGTGCTATTGTCTTTCTCAGAACATATAGAGTAACAAATTTTCTTTTGTTTTGTGCCATGGCGGGCACATCTCCATCCTTATCAACGGCAAAGTGGCTTTCTCCAAGTTTATTCAATATATACTCTCTTGCGTTCTCACTCATTTTTTTCATCTCCTCCAGATTTTTTAAAACTACCCCATTTGGTTATGTTATACATAATGGCAAATTGAGCGATAATGTCCTTTTTATTCTCATACGCTGGAATCCTGTTCTTGAATTCCTCTCTCAGCGTCCCTACGACAAGCGTGGAAAACCTGGTGCAATGGTCTCTAATATCATCTCGCGCGTACTTGTCGCGCTTGGCAATTTCCCAGATTCTTCCTGAAATTATCTCTTCTATTTCCTTATCATCTCTCCTTATGTTTCTGGAATATACATCAAGGGCGGTCCTTATCATCCAAGTATGGTCATTACTAGACCTGGGTCCACTTGACATAATGCCACACGCTTCGTTCACAATCTCTTGCATTTTTCCAGTTTTCAACTCATTCCTATATTTTTCCATATACCACTCCATCCCTTTTTTTACACTCGTCATTTTACTCCATATTTTCTCTGTCCCGCCGCTTAGCATGTTCCTCCAAGTTGCGTAGAACAATCCCCTTCTGCTTCTCGTTATATTCTCAATTATGAAGGTCAGGACTCCATCATATCCAAAATTCAGTTTGCTAATAGAATATATCAGATCGAGCTCTTTTTTCACGTCTGGTATCTTATCAATTCTAATATCAGCCATGCCCAGGTTTCTGACCCAGTAAGGCGCATTTTCCCAGACAAACATTTGAACAAAGAAATCTTCTGATGAGAAGAGTGGGGAAACTTTGATCTTAACCCCCCTGCTCATGACGAGCCTGATCAAGCCGTATAAGGTGCTGAACTCATCCTTTGTCTTTTTTGGTTTTGTAACGAACATGACAGTGTGATACTCAAGCTGTTTCTTTGTTCTTTTGTTCAGGTATATTATGGCATGTTCTCCGGCATCACCGAGTTCTATTGTATATCCTCTTCCTTCGTTGGAATGAACCCCGAAGCTGTCAATCAAACGGTTTAGATTTAAAGGTACCACATAATCAGCGAGATTTATACGGATACACAGTGCTTCGCTTTCCTTTCCGATCTCAGCCCTCCTCATTGAATTTTCCTTTGCACAAGTAAGACATATTTTGCCGTTGAACTTGTTCTCATCATATTTCAAAACGGATATCTTGCGACCTCCTCCAGAAGTTGCCTTGTACCCGAAAGCGTATTGGTCCTTTAGCGGAAAATCCCCAGGTTTTCCGCACTGTATGCACATGTTGGATTTATCAGGTACCTCAGGTATGTCTAGCTCACCATTTGAATAGTCAAAAAATTTGCCATAGTCTGGTGACTGCTGCGAAGGAAACAGTCTTTTCAATTCATTCGAGAGAGACACTAACGTTTCCTGGTATTTCTCCATGAGTTCGGTATATGTTAAGTCATGAAACATAGACGCATAAGAAACGGCAAGAAGCGTTTTCAACTGGATCTGATCCACATAACCAGATTTGCTGCCATATTCCTGGCCGAAGTTACTTGATAGAAATTCAATTTCAGCAGCAGACTCAGGAATTTTGTTATCAAAACATTGATAGTATACTCTCCTTGCGCATGCAATTAAACCAAGTGTTCTTGTCCTCATGTTATTAGTGTCCTCTAGCTCTTCTGATTTTTCAGGAAGCTCCATAAAAAAGGAGATGTCACCTTCACTTTTCCTGGATGACAATGGAATGCCGAATTTTCTTGCCTTTATGTCAAAATCGCTATGTGTTGACTTCCACCCCTTCCCAGACCATAGGAGAAGTTTTCCATTAAATTTCTCGACATATATCTTAACAGTTTCCAATGAAGGTGGTATATCTCTAGCAAATTCGAGCCTGATAGAATTATTGCTAGGGGCATAACTCCCGAGCACATCTTCTACTAAGCCCTTTTCTAGGCTTACAACAAATTCTCTTTTGATTCCCTGCATTTCTTCCGCAGTCAATTCTCGCCCGGAGTATATTATTCCATTAGGTGTTTCAGCAATTATGTACCTTGATTTACGGATGCTATTTCGTGCGGTCTCCAGAAGCTTAGCCATCATGAGGGATTGTGGCATATAGGAGAATCTCAAAATGCTAGCTTCTTCAGTATATGTTTTCAACAAATTCCTCAGCTCAATAAAAACGCCATTAGAATCACTTGCCTTGATTCCTCCTGCCTGATCTGCTAGTTTCGTGTAGTCGCTGATTGTTGACAATAGAGTCTTCTGTCTTATAGTTGGTAGATGGTTTGCCAGCTCCATCGTCCTGTTTTCGGTCCTAAGTATAATATATGATAGGTCGTCCCACCAGTTCATCGCATCGCCCAAACTTTGCAAATAATATGAGCAGATTTTGATAATTTCTTGCTTGTGTCTTTCAAGAACTGCATTGAGTTCAATTGCACCCCTGTATCCTTCACCGAAAAGCTTATCTGCATCATGAAGCGCGACGCTGGCAAAGAAAAGTCTGACATACTCTTCAGTTTCTTCTGTTTTCAACTCATTCGTGTCGATCTTATTTATGACATTTTCCAGCACCCTTCCAGCTATAGCCATTCCGTTAATTACATGAGAAAAATATGTGGTATCAGACCACTCGCTCAAGTTTTGTTTTGAACCGCCTTTTGCAGGAGTTATTGAATGGTTTTTTAGGATATATGTAATAATACCTTCGTCCAATGTCACGCTTTCTTTGCTGTTGATATTAAACAGATCACTGAACGCTTTCCTAAATAAGTCTGTCTGAAAAAGGTTTCCCAGTACAAGAGGTTTAGAGTCCATTGTTCGATACCCTCCTCTGTTCCTCAATGAACCCAAAACCCATCTGTGTCTTTGACCCTATACCTACACTCGCAATAAAGTCAATGAGATCATAGTCGGCAGAGATTGTAAAGTTCACCATTGTGCTTGGTATTCTTATACCCTTCAGTGCAGATAATTTTGATTTTGCACTCGTAATTCGCATGAACTTGATCCGGGGAAGTAATTGCTTGACCTTAGCATACTTTGAGGTAATGTTATTCTGCAAAACTGATTGAAAATCCTCATCCTTTGAACTTACGTACCTCCCCTCACTTTTAAGAACTATTGGGCTACGCGATATCATATTAACAATACCGGAAGAAATGTATGGCGTTTCCATCATTGTTGAATGAACAGACATTTCAATGTTTCCAACAAATATATTTTCTTGTCTCTCAATCCCCGCTTTGATTTTTTCTAGAACGGCTGTGTCTAAACTTGAAATCAAAAAGATAAATCTTTCAGCCTTCATGCCGGTTTTTGTGTATTCCCTCTTTCCGCCGGGAAGCAGTTGACTTAAGCAATACCACGGATAATGTGAGTTATTATGGATTGCTGAAGCCAAACTAGTGTCTACGCTACGTACGGCATTGATAACAGCGGAATAGAGTAAGTATGAATGATCATATGGAACCTCATTTCCACCATCAAGATTAATTATCAACCGCATAACTAAGTAAGGATGTTCTTGTATTTATGGTTTGCGACAGCATTATTATTGCACAATGTATGCAACGTTGCAAACATTATTAAATCCTAATGCAATTTGTCATTCATGACTTATGCAATTAGCATATCTGGGTTCAAGCACGAATTGATTACTAAACCGTTCCTTGCTGTCCCTATTCCCTTGGATTTTTTTGTTATGCTGGGAACGCGTCACGAAAAATCTCGCGAGACCTGTAAGAAAGTTTCGGAATTTCTAGACTTCGCAAACGTGAGAACTGTGGTGAAAGTTATAAATAACATCTACGATTTTTATGAAATTTACATAGCTCTCGAAACTGTCAAGAAAGATTATGGCCTTCCCAATTGGATAAACGTCACTCCGGGACCAGGAATTGCGATTGCCTCCCTAACGTTCTTCGCTATGAATAATAGGGTTCCCGTTGTTTCATATAATGTGGAAACTAACTCGACTTCCATAATTGATGTTTACAACTCGAAGAATATATTAGCGTTTATGCAACGGGGTATAAAAGTTCTAGAAGTTTTGGGAAATGGACAGAAATCCTTTGATGAATTGTCTAGTGCACTCGGAGTATCAAAATCAACTATTTCGAGAAAAGTTTCCGACCTGAAGGCGGTATCTCTTGTAGAGACAAAACTTGAAAAACGGACTGTGGTCGTTTCCCTGTCCCCGGCCGGTGAACAGGTGATAGGATCTTCGATAGAAGGGACCTCAAACCGCTTGACGGATCCGTGAAGGATGTAAAATCTCAGGAAGGTGCTGGAGGTGATTCTCTTCGATGGTATTCTTGTCCTTGATACCGGATTCTCTTCACAGGATCTGGCAGACATCATGCAAACTGATATGAGATTCATAATGCCATTCCTCAGTGTTGTTTACTTCCAGGAGATGTTTCACTTCTTCCAAGTCATGGTTACAACCTGAACTTCCGGGTTTTACCACCACGATATCTTATCCAGAGCTTCAAGGATATCCTTCTGCTTCTTCGTCCTTTCAAGTTCTGTCAGATTTCCATTCTGATATACACTTAAAGATCCACAAATACTATAAAGTCAAAAACAGTCTGGCAGTTCTTCCGAATTCATATAACAAAAATGATTGAGGGGTTATTCTTTACCTATTTATAGTTAAAGAAAGGTCACTTCTATGTCGATGATTNCCCTGCGNCCATTTTATGTGTTCCGACCATAGCTATCACCAGTGCACCTATGAGTACCCATCCGACTACCATGTAAGCAGGGAGGTTGAATGGAAAGGCAGGAACAGGGTAAACTGTACTGAAAATTGNGAAGGCAATGAAACCCAGGGCAACCGCAGGAATAATTATATGGCTTGAGATNCTCAGTACCTTCTCTCTGTGCGTATAGAATGGAAGGCTGAAAGTTGCTAAGGCATGCTGGAGCATAAATGCAATCGAGGCAGCGCCCTCAATAACCAGTGCACCAACGAATGG
>JGI24721J26819_10001992_pt1 | contig 22730 bp, 22 predicted proteins | sample YelNatPaOPGAMG01_FD_26819 | JGI IMG/M metagenome (IMG submission 26819) | reverse complement strand
AGCAGCACGACGGTTACCTCTGAACCCCGCCGCGAAAAGCGGCGCATGTAAAAACGCGACCGTCGTACCGCGACGGCGCACCCCCAGAGGCCCCTAGCGCCCGCATACCGGCAATAGCCGGAGCAGCACGACGGTTACCTCTGAACCCCGCCGCGAAAAGCGGCGCATGTAAAAACGCGACCGTCGTATACCGGTATTACCCGAGCTTCCCAAGCTCGTGAAGCGGGTTCGACTCCCGTCGGTCGCTCTCGATGAATGGCCTGCGAACAGCGGGCCTTTTTGTTATACTGACAATATGACATCACAATCACACATATCTCGCGACTGTGACGGCGCCAGCCCCAAAAACCTCCAGGCCCTCTACGACATGCTCCTTGCGTCCCGCCATTGCGTCGCGTTCACTGGCGCAGGGGTGAGCACCCTATCCGGCATACGCGATTTTCGCGGCAAGAACGGGCTCTACAAGACCGCCGATGCTGACAAGATCTTCGATATCGACATTTTCAGGCAGGACCCCTCCTTCTATTACAAGATGACCAAGGACTTCATCTACGGGCTGGACGACAAGAAGCCTTCAGTTGTTCACAAGGTCCTCGCGGAGTTGGAAAAGCAGGGCATTTTGAAAGCCATTATCACGCAGAATATTGACCTGCTGCATCAGAAAGCAGGAAGCCGCCGCGTCATCGAAATCCATGGCTCTCCGTCCTTGCATCATTGCCCGAGGTGCTCCTGGTCCATGACCTTCAGCGAAGTGGCCGCAATTGTCCGCGCAGGAGACATACCCCGGTGCAAAAAATGCGACGCCGTGCTCAAGCCGGATATCACGTTTTTCGGCGAAAGCCTGCCCGCAGAAGCGCTCGCCGAAGCAATAGAAGAAGCTCGCTCAGCCGATCTGCTCCTCGTCCTCGGCTCGACCCTGCTCGTCTACCCTGCCGCGACCCTTCCGGAATACACCCTCGAACATGGCGGCAGGCTCGTGATCGTCAATGATATGGCGACCCATCTCGATGCCGCTGCCAGTCTCAGGTTTTCTGACCTCGGCTCGGTTTTCGATTTTCTTGCAAAGAAACTGAAAAGCTGAAAGCTGGGCGGCGGGCAGGGCCGGCATTTCAATTTTGTTATCCCGGCCGCACCGTTTGAAACCATTGTCAAAGGATTCTATCCAGCACTTTATTCCCGCGAAGTTACGCCTGAAGACTGGTATACAAATTATTTAGCCTCGTATGTGGAGCGGGATGTGCGTTCTGTTCTCAATGTGAAGGATTTGGCAGCCTTCCATATTTTTGTGAAAATGTGCGCAGCCCGGATTGGTCAACTCCTGAATCTGAGCGCACTTGCTCGGGATTGCGGAATTTCGCACAATACAGCAAAAGAATGGCTTTCAGTGCTTGAATCGAGTGGCATTGTGTATCTGCTGCGGCCTTATTACAGAAATTTCGGCAAGCGTCTTGTGAAAAGCCCAAAGCTGTATTTTGTCGATACTGGGCTTGCTTCGCGCATACTTGGAATCAAAAACGCTGGACAATTATTCCTACATCCGGCCAGAGGCGGGCTCTTTGAGTCATTTGTCATCTCCGAGATGCTGAAGGATTGGTACAATCAGGGCTCCAAAGCGGACATCTATTTCTGGCGCGACAATATCGGCAAAGAAATCGATGTTGTTTTCGAAGAAGGCATGAAGCTGAGAGCGCTCGAAATTAAATCAGGCAAGACTTTTTCCGCTGAATTCACCTCAAATCTCGAAGCGTGGATACGGTATTCAGGTTCGTCGCCCGAAGATTGCGCGCTCATCTATGCCGGTGACCGAGAATTTGAATAAAAAGGCATCGCGATTCGGCGCTGGAACAATCCGGAAATAGCACGATAAAATTCGGCGCAGCGCGAAAGAGCTCTGGATATGGAGCCGCCTCCGATTATAATTACTATTCGTTTTGCCAAAATGCCACATCAAGCGCGAGCTCTTGTCTGTCATCATTCGAATAGCCATAATCTGGACATGGAAGCCGGATCATCATGCTCCGCGGGCACAGACTCAAACGTGCTGTTCGATGATTTTGCAAACGAATACGATAGTTGGTTTACAACGCCCGTTGGCAGGAAAGTGTTTGCATTCGAGCTGGATCTGCTTTTGAATTCGCTCCCAGCAATGAATGGTGTTCATTTGCTTGAAATTGGCATGGGCACAGGGCTCTTTGCGATAGAGTTCCAGAAGCGAGGCGCAAAAGTCGAGGGCATCGAACCTTCACCGAAAATGCGTGCAATAGCCGAAAAGCGTGGTCTTGAAATAAAGTACGGCGTTGGCGAAGCAATCCCCTATCCGGACAATTCTTTTGATGTTGTACTTGCAATGACTTCTCTGGAATTTTCAAAAGCTCCCGATCGCTTTTTGAAGGAAATGGTACGTGTCGTCAAGCCATCGGGCATCGTTGCCATAGGAGTGCTTAACCTCTGGTCTCTATATGGCATATCACGCAGAATAAAAGGGCTATTCAGAAATAGCCTTTACAATGAGGCACATTTCTATTCGTACAATGAGTTGAAAAAGTTCCTGTCGGCATATTTGAATGATGTTCTTGTTCGTTCAACAGTTTTCACAAANCCTTCACCTTCAGAGTTCATTCTGAAGAGGGCAGAAACCATTGAGCGTTTTGGAAGACGCCACCTTGTGCCATTTGGTGCCCTCCTTGTCGGCACGGGCAGAAAAGCTGAATAAAGGGAGTAACAAAATGCTGATTGAAGTACAATTTTCTCTCTATCCGCTGCGAGAAGCCCACATTTCACCGTTCATACAAAAAGCAGTCAGCATCATCGAAAGCTTCGGGCTCCCGGTACAGATCGGGCCCATGAGCAGCATCACTTATGGCGAGAGCACGACGATCTTCAAAGCTTTCGACAAAGTAATGGAGGAATTCGCCGGCTCCACCCAGTTTGTGCTCATCACCACCATTTCAAATGCCTGTCCGGTGGATTTACCCACGGGTCTCCAACAAAATGCAGTCCATCAATAATGCGATACTCGACATTAATCCTACATGCCGTAAATAGATGTTCCTGAAGAGCCCCCTCTTCCCAATTTTCACGCATTCATTATCAGCAAAATTTGCATTGCAGATTCTTTTCATCCGATATTTTCTTTTTTAACCTGTACCTGCAGTGTCGGCCGTCCATTGCTCATGACAAAATGCGATGCATAGCGTTTTTCTGCTTTGTCCCAGGGAATAGGGTGGGTGAGAATTACCCGATGGTTATTTCAATTGCTTTAGCATATTGTCCTTAATTTCAATAGCTTTGGTCGAGATTACCAGAATTTGCGAAACAACGAATAAAAATTATTGCATTGTCTGTTTCAGCAGATGGGATTGTAGAGGAAGATTAAGATAGCTTTGCTAACTTCAGTTTAGGTACTTTTGCTGAAGGAATGCACGACATAGCTTTCGCCGGCTGCGTGTACTAAAATAAAAAATATTCGGCAAAAGAAGGACTAAATGCACATGCAGACGACAGGATCACAGAGAGCGGCGCAATTTATAGAACAGTATATACCCGAAGCCATGCTCGAAACTAAAACNCCTGGCTGCAGCGTCGCGGTCATGCACGATGGAGAGCTTATATATGAAGGTGGTTTTGGTTGGCGAGATCGCGAACGATTTTTGCCCGCAACTGCCGACACCTTGTACGGCATCGGTTCATGTACAAAAGCTTTTGTGGCTACTGCTGTTCTATTGCTTGCGGAACGAGGCGCGCTGAAGCTGGAAGACCCTGCCGAGCGNTATATCCCTTTGAAACTCCGCGCAGCCGGAGCTAATCCCGATGGCGCCTCCGATGACACCTCCGATAGCGGCGTTTTCGACGGCAGCGATTTCAATAAAGCACCTGATGGCAGTACCGACTGTGCACCCATCACGATTCACCACCTTTTGACGCATTCTTCGGGTCTGCCGTCGCTTTCGACATCTGAAATTCTCTTGCAGCAGGGGCTTGGGCTGGAGACTGGCGTCCCACTAGCGAGCGCCGAAGATTTCTACCGCTGGGTGAATGGCGCCCAGGATGAAATTTCCGCACAGCCAGGCGAGAGATTTTTATACAGCAACGAGAGTTACCGCATGCTCGGCCATATCGTCCAGGTCGTTTCCGGCATGCCTTTCTACCGATTTGTCACCGAGAACATTCTGCAGCCGCTTGGAATGTCCCGAACTACCTTTGTGCGCTCTGTATACGAACGCGACGCGGACAAAATGCGCCCCTACTGGGCAAAGCCGGATGGCACGATTGTGCCTGCGGAATTCCCTTATCCGGATATCGAGCTCATCCCTGATTTTTCTTTTATTGTCGCTGCTGGTGGGCTTATTTCCTCAGTCCGCGACATGATGAAATTCTTGAGCGCGAACATGCCGGGCTGTGCTACGCCCCTTCTCATGCCGGAGACGCTCGGAAAATGCAGACAAAACATATCGACCGCCCAGCGGGTTACTATGGCAGCAATGGCTATGGGTACGGCTGGTCGATCATCGACAATTTCCTCGGGCACAAAATGGTCGCCCATGGCGGTTCCATCGAAGTATCTACCGCCTATGCCGCCTTCCTGCCGGAGAAATGCATGAGCGTCATGCTCGCTGCAAATTCTTCAGGAATTCCCCATGCGACCATCGCTGAGGGAATCCTGGCCGCCCTCCTTGAGCAAGATCCTTACGAAGCCATTCCAGCCTTCGATATCAAGAAACGAATGAAGCTTCTGGCTGGCACATATGAAACATACCGCCGCACTGTCAGCGTGCGAGTTTTCGTCAAGGGCGGCCTTTTATACCTTGAGCAGAAAAATCCCTTCCTCGATTCGGTAGTGCCGCTTATCCCGGAGGACGATTTTCTGCGGAATTACCGATTCTATACGCTCACCGAAGGAGTGCGCCAGCCGATAGAATTCCAGGCCGGCCCGAAGGGAATCGATCTCTCTATCGAGCGCGACAGATACCATAAAGTGGGCTGAAAGCTGGCGTACCTAACGCAGCAAGCCTATGCCGGCAGTTGTCGCGCGCCAGGTGCAAGGAGGCCCGCCGGAAGCCATATTCCTCTACGAACCAAGCGGGAAATGGCACATGACCATATGGCCAGGCTGCACTTCAAGAAGTTCCGGCTCAGTCGTCTTGCATATCTCCTTAGCTTGCGGGCAGCGAGGATGAAACCTGCAGCCCGAGGGCGAATGGATGGGGCTTGGGATTTCTCCATTTAATATGTGCCCGCTCCAATGCTCGTTTGGGGTAGGAGGTGGAACTGAATCTATGAGCAGGTTTGTATACGGATGCGCAGTTCTTTTAAAAATATCTTCTTTCGAGCCTGATTCCACGATCTGCCCTAGGTACATTACCGCCACATAATCGGCCATATAGTCAATGACCGCGAGGTCGTGGGTTATCAGCATATAGGTCAGGGCAAAATCTTTTTTTAGGTCTTTCAGCATTTTGAGAATAATCGCCTGAACCGAAACATCCAGCGCCGACGTAGGTTCATCCAGAACAATGAATTCCGGCTTAAGCACCAAGGCCCGCGCAATGGCAATCCTCTGGCGCTGGCCGCCCGAAAATTCATGTGGATAGCGATACATGTGCTCTTCTCTCAACCCCACCAGCGTGAGAATATCCCGCACACGCGCATCGATCTCCTGAGCAGAAAGCTGAAAATGAATCTGCAGGCCTTCGCCGATCAGCTTCTTGACCACTTTTCTGGGGTGGAGAGAATTATAAGGGTCCTGCGAAATGATCTGCATTCTGCGGCGGAAAAGTCTAAGCTCCTGCGGGTTCAGCGAGAGTATGTCGGTATTGTCGAACACAATCGATCCGCTTGTGGCTTCGATAAGGCGAAGAAGCACGCGGCCAAGTGTCGTCTTGCCCGAGCCGGATTCGCCTACTACGCCGAACACAGTATTTTTTTGAATCGAAAAGCTGCAATCATCGACCGCTTTTACATACAGCGGCCTAGAATAGAGATTTTTCCTCACGGGGAAAAATTTCCGCAGGTGACTTACTTGCAGCAACGTATCATCGCGTGTACTTGATTGCATCGCAGTCTGTTCCTCTTACGCGTCGTTCTGGTACAAAAAGCATGCGACATGATGCCTGTCTGCCGCTGGCTCAGTTTTGGCTGCCCGGAGTGCAGGCTCCAATGTATCGCAGTCGGATGTGCGGTACGGACATCGAGGATGAAAACGACATCCGCTCGGCGGGTCGATCAGGTCAGGCACAATTCCAGGAATGCTCTGGAGCTCGTCGGTTCTGCCTATTTTCGGCACCGCATTCAACAGCCCTTTTGTGTAAGGATGCAAGGGATTTCTGAAAATCGACTGAACAGATCCATACTCGACGACGTTGCCGGCATACATCACCGCGATAAAATCGCAGAATTGCGCAGCAACCCCCATCGCATGTGTGATAAGCAAAACCGCCGTCTGCGTCTCTCTTACCAGCTTGTTCAGAAGATTCAGTATCTGCGCCTGAATCGTGACATCGAGGGCAGACGTTGGCTCATCCGCAATCAGAAGTTTGGGCTTGGACGAAAGTGCCATGGCGATCATTACTCGCTGAGCCATGCCGCCGCTCAATTCATGCGGATAGAGGTTTTCGGTCCGCTGCCAATCGAGCCCAACACGCCCAAGCATATCCCGCATTATTTCGGAGGATGCTCTCTTGTCCGGAATCTGGCTCGCATCTGCCGAGCGCCNCTGGCATTCGATATTCTCAATGATCTGAGCACCGACTCTCATGACCGGATTGAGGGCAGCGACTGGCTCCTGGAAAATCATTGCGATGTCTTTCCCACGGATGCTGTTTAGTTCATCCTCGGATAACTGCACCAGATCCCTGCTTTCGAACAAAATAGAACCACTCGTTATTTCCCCGGGTTCCTCGATCAGGCGCATAACCGATAAAGCAGTCACCGACTTGCCACAGCCTGTCTCACCGACAACGCCCAAACGCTCCCCGTGATTCATCCAGAGCTCGACGCCATTGAGCGCTTTCACCTTCCCCGCATAGGTATTGAACTCAACCCTCAGACCGGAAATGTCAAGCAAATCTCCCCGCTGTTGCTCCATCACTATCTCCTGATCCTCGGGTCGAGAATGTCGCGTATGCCATCCCCGAGCAGATTGAAACCAAGCACGGTGACCGCAATTGCCATACCCGGGAACGCGGTAATCCACCAATTATTCATGAGGTAACTGCGCCCATCGCTGACGATCGCTCCCCATTCCGGCAAGGGCGGCTGTGCCCCCAAGCCAAGAAAACCCAAGCTAGCCGCGGTCAGAATAATTGTCCCCATCCTCATGGTAAGCTGGACGATAATGGGCGAAATCGACATTGGCAGAACATGGAAAACCATGATTTTCATGTTGCCTGCTCCGACAGCTCGTATTGCTTCAATGTACGGCTGGGAACGAATCTTCATGGCCTCTGCGCGCGCAAGGCGGGCATACACCGTCCATTCCACAAGAGAAATCGCAACGATTGCATTCGTGAGCGTCGGCCGCAACGCCGCCGCAAAGGCCATCGCCAGCACTAGCCTGGGAAAGGCAAGGAATATGTCGGTAATGCGCATAAGAATTTCATCGATGATTCCCCCGAAATATCCGGCGACAATGCCGACAATCAACCCAATGACAATACTAATCACCGATATAATGACAATAATGCTCACTTCAATCCGCGTGCCCATGATGACCCGGCTGAGCACATCTCGCCCGAATTGGTCGAGACCAAAAGGATGGGCTGCACTCGGCGCTTCCAGCTTGCGGGAAAGATCGGTCGCTGTCGGGCTATATGGCGCAAGCAGGGGCGCAAACAGCGCAACCAGCAGAAACAGGCATATTATCACTGTCCCGATCAACGCAAGCGGCGTCTTTTTCCATAGGTAGACAGTATGGCGGATATCATCCAGCATTGGCTTTCTTTCGCGCAGGAAGTCCCGAAAAGCCGACTGACNGCTTATTTTTCTATCCGAAGATGGTTTTCTCATGGTTTCATTGCTCCTCAAGCCCGCATCCTCGGGTCCAAAGCCGCATACAGAATGTCAACAACCAGGTTGACGACCGAGTAAATCAAAGCTATGAAAATGGTGCCTCCGCTTATCGCCGGATAATCCAGCGTTAAGAGCGAATTGACAATATATCGCCCCAGCCCCGGCCAGCTGAAAATCGTCTCGGTGAGCACAGCNCCGCTCAAAAGCCCGCCAAATTCAAGTCCGATAATCGTCACCACCGGGATAAGCGCATTTCGCAGGGCATGCCGCAGAATAACGGTTTTTTTGGGAAGGCCTTTGGCGCGGGCGGTACGGATATAGTTCTGGTGCAGTACGTCGAGCATGCTCGCACGCATGATACGCGCGATCGAAGCCGTACTGCTATAACCAAGAATAAATGTNGGCAAGATAAGGTGCTTGATTGCATTAAAGAACACATTCCATTCCCCAGCAATGACAGAGTCCAGCAAAACGAGCCCGGTTACTCTCGTTGGAAAAAGAAACATGTCATATTGACCTCCGCTCGGAAGCCATCCAAGCCTATAATAGAAAAACAAAATCAATATCAAACCAAGCCAGAATCCCGGCAACGATATTCCCAATATCGAAAAGACGCGAGAAAAATGGTCGATAAACCGGTTCCGGAAAACCGCTGACAATAGCCCCAATGTCGTCCCCAGCAAGACAGCAAAAATAATCGACGAAATGGCGAGTTCGATTGTGGCCGGGAGATACTCCAGAATATCAGTAATGACAGGGCGACTGCTCACCAGAGAATTCCCAAAATTGCCGCGCAGCACCCCCCCAAGATAATCGAGTAGCTGCATGAAAATGGGCTTGTCAAGGCCCAATTGATGCCGCATCGCATCGACAGCCGCGGGCGGCGCATTACCCCCAAGAATGGCTCCTACCGGATCGGCAGGTATGATTCGGGTAACGACAAATACTATAATGAGCACGCCGAAAATGACTACGACCATCAGAATCAGGCGTTTCAGGATAAAGCTGCTCAATTCCATCGATGCATTTTCCCTTGTTTTTCCGAGTTTGTTCTATGCCCCACCGAAATAAAACAGACAGTTGCTCCAGCCGCTTTCAGCCGACTGGAGCAACAAATCCGTCATTTGCCTTTTAGATACCTCTTATGGCAATGGGGACTTGCCGCATGAGGGCATTCATCAAAAGCCGCGGTTTTTCGAAACAAAAGCATCGCTTTCCTAAAAGCCGCGGCCCAGCGCTATCCAATTATTTGCTGATCAGCGTAAAGTCGCAGTGCACGTTATAACCTTCGAACGCTTTGTCGTAACCCTTCACTTCCTTTCGTATGCCCCAGTACTCGATAGGCTGATACAGCATCGCAAAGGGGCCGTTTGCCTGCCAGTACTGCACAAGATCGATGTACATCTGTGCGCGTTTTTTATCGTTGATTTCCTTGGCAGCAGCAGCGGTCATGGCCGCGGCCTTATCGTCGAGCCAGGCATTTCTCCATGCGAGCTGTTTTACGGTATAGTCGGCAAATGGTTTTGCAAGTGCATCGGCATCGGGGTAATCGATTCCCCAGCCAGCCACGATCATCTGCAGACCTTGATTGCGATATTTGTCGTACATCTGGGCAGCGGGCATCACAACGATATTGCTCTTGATGCCGATATCGGCGAGATTGGACTGCACAACAACAGCCTCTGCGCGGCGGATGTCCGATTCGCTGGTGACGATTTCCACTTCAAAGCCATTGGGATATCCTGCATCAGCCAGGAGTTTCTTGGCCTTTTCTACATCGCGCTTGTACGGATTGCTCTCTTTGTACCCAAAATATCCGATTGCCAGGAACTGTTGATTTTTAATCGCAAAGCCTTCGCGCACTTTGTTGATGATTGCATCGTAATCGATTGCATATTTCACTGCCTGCCGCACCCTATTATCTTTGAAAGGACCCCAGCTAGCATTCATCGCGACATATTCCAGCGATTGTGCCGGCGTCGAAACGAGAACGACATCTTCGCTCTTGTCTCTCAGAGAAGCAGCCTGCTCAACCGTGATCTGCCAGGCAACATCGACATCGCCCTTCTTAAGCAATAAATAGCGATCCGAAGCTTCGGGAATGTCGCGCACGATAATTGTTTTGATTGTCGGCTCGCCATTGAAGTAGTTTTTGTTCGCAGTCAGAACAATCTGTGTCTTGCGCTTCCATTCCTTCAAAACATAGGCGCCTGCACCCGCGCTGTGATCGGTGAGCCACGCCTGGCCCATGTCACCACTTACCTCATGCGCCCGTACTTCCTTTTCATTGAGAACACCACCGATATTTGCCGCAAGNACCGAAAGCACAATGTTCGAAGGNGCACCATTCGTGACAATGGTTACGGTCGTATCGTTCACTGCCTTGATGCTGTCCTCGGTAAGTCCCAGTGTATCTTTGAACAGCCACGCTGGGGATTTATTGATAGTNATGGCTCTCCGATAGGAATATTCGACGTCCGAAGCTTTGACAGGATCGCCATTTGCAAACTTTGCCCCTTTCCTGAGGTAAAAAGTCCAGGTCTTGCCGTCGCTGGATTGTTCCCATTTTTCTGCAAGATCCGGAACAGGCGTAAATGCCCCATCAATCATTTTCAGCGTTACAAGATTTGCATAGATATTCTTGACATATACAGATGGTTCCACCTCGAAGCACACACCAGGATCAAATGACTTGAATATCTCGCTATTGCTTGCGACGACAAGCGTATCCTTGGGTATGTTCGCCGCCACTGCAACAGTGAGTGCTGCTAGAAATAGCAGCCCTGCGAGTGCCTTTCTCTTTCTNTTCATAGTTTGCCTCCTTGAGTCGTCCCGCCAGCAACGCTGGCTATGTGGAATATTTATTCTATTCTATCTACACCCAAAGTCAAGCTTGATTCCAGCATGGCAACCCTTTTCTGGTTTTTTATGGCTTGGCGTGATACAATTACTTACTTTTAAATTCTGCCTGAGGTTCCGGCTTATGAAAAAGAATCATTTTGTAGTGTTGTCGTCTCTGGCGTTGCTGCTTGCTTTCTTTGGGCTGGCTAGCTGTGCGAGCGCACCCCAGTCCTCCTACCTCGATCCGATCCGCTGGTGGGATCAGGGTCAGCAAGATCCAATCAGAGAGCTTGCCATCGAAACGCCGGAACAACTCGCCGCGCGCGTTCCGAAAAGAACTGACCCAAAGATTGTTTTGCTCATGTACCACAACATCGTTTTCGGGCGCACTGGCGGCGAGTACAATCGCGACCTCTACAATTTCGAACACGACCTTGTATTTCTCAGAAACCGCACGCAGATTATTGGCATCGATGAACTGCCCGATATTCAATCCGGCAAGAAAAAGCTCGACACCGATGCATCGATCATCACATTCGATGATGGCGACCTTTCGATCTATGCGGTTGTTTTTCCTCTATTGAAACAATACGACATCAAGGCGACATTCTTTGTCATCACTGATTTTGTGGGAACCACCGGCTATGTCAGCTGGAATCAGCTCAAGGAAATATCGGATTATCGCAACGCAAAGAGCGAAAAGCTATTTACTATCGGCTCGCATTCACTCGATCACAAACGATTCGACGAAATCCCAGCAGACCAGATCCCGAGAGAACTTTCAGAATCGAAATTGGCGATAGAGAGCAAGACAGGCGCAGCCCGTGCGATATTTTGCGCTTCCTTTCGGTGCCGGCGCGGGCCGCAAAGAAATCATCGACACGGCAAAAAGCCTGGGCTACTGGGGTATCCGCTCCTCGACAGCCGGAGTGATGAAACCGGGTAGTATCGACCTGTTCAATATTCCGGCCTTCTATATGACTAACGAGCGAGCCGATATCCTCGCGCAGCAAATTTATGCAAAATTGTTGGGGCGATAGGGCAGCGTCCTTATATGATGACGGATGTATCGCTCGAACACGATATTCCACATAGAAAGCGCCAAGCGCGTTGAGGAAGCCGTAGAGCCGGTGCTTGCCTTCATCCCCTTTCAGCAAGAGGAACATAAGCCCGCCTCGGCTGCACGCATTTATTTGCGGGGCGGATAATACGACCGCCTGCTACTATTTCTTCCATTCGGTGGGCGCACCAGCCAGCCACTCTGCTGATTGCGAAGAGCGGAGTAAACAGCTCCTCGGGGATTCCCAGCATCTTGTAGACAAAGCCCGAATAGAAATCCACATTTGTGCAAATCGGTTTGCTAGAGCCTTTTACGTGCTGAAAAACCGTGGGCACCAGATGTTCGATTGTTCTGTAGAGCTGGTATTCCTTTTCGAAACCCTTTGCGGCTGCCAGGTCTTGCGCCTTGCTGCGCAGAAGCGTGGCACGCGGATCTGAAAGTGTATAGACCGCATGTCCCTGTCCATAAATGAGGCCCGTACGATCATACGCCTCGCCTTTCAACAATTTAGCCAGGTAGGCCGCCACTTCTTCTTCGTCTGACCAGTCTTTGACAGAGGCTTTGATATTTTCCATCATCCCCATGACTTTGATATTGGCGCCGCCATGTTTGTTCCCTTTCAGTGAGCCTACACCGGCCGCAATAGCTGAATAAGTGTCCGTGTCCGTTGAGGTAATGACTCGGACCGCGAAGGTCGAGTTGTTGCCGCCTCCGTGCTCAGCATGGATAATAAGTGCGAGGTCCAATACTTCCGCTTCGAGGCGAGTGAATTTCTGGTCCGGTCGTATGAGGGAAAGAAGCGTCTCGGCAGTCGATCCATTGGCTGAAGGGGTATGAATGAAAAGACTTTCCCTATCGTAATAATGTTTTTTGGCCATATAGGAATACGCTACAATAGTAGGAAATCGGGCGATGAGCTCGAGGCATTGGCGCAGGACATTCCCTGGCGACAAGTCTTCCGGATTGGGATCGTAGGCATAGCAGGCGAGCACCGAGCGGGCCAGTTTATTCATTATATTGGGTGAGGGAGCTTTCATGATGCTGTCTTCGGCAAAATTGTCCGGCAATGGCCGTTTTTCTCCCAGATAGGCTGTAAAGGCATCGAGCTCCTTCTTGGTAGGGAGGTCCCCGAACATCAACAGGTAGACAGCTTCTTCGTATCCATATCGGTTTTCTTGCTGGGCGTGATGTACGAGCGCTTCCACATCGATGCCGCGATAGTACAATTTCCCATCGACGGGCACGCGCTCACCTTCATCCATGATATAGCCATGCACATCGCCAACCCGCGTAAGCCCAACGACAACGCCGGTGCCATTGGCATTCCTCAGCCCACGCTTGACGTCGTACCGAGCGTACAGATCTTCTTCAATTCGGTTATTTTCAAAGATTTTGCCGAGGTGATACTGCATATCCATAGGCCCCCTCCGTATATCAGCGCCTGGAAATGCAATGTAATAAAGCATGTTTTGCATTATTATGCAATAGAAGATTGCATAGATATTCCATAATTTTTGAAAAATTCGTATACTGCGTGCTGCTTTGCAATGCTGCAAAAAGAAAACCACTTCGGTTTGCAGGAGGAACATATGGCTGGAAGGAATCTAGTTCAGAAGCTTATCGAAAGTCATGCAATGCAGACGCTTTTTTCTAATGCCGACAATGGCGCAACTTCGATGCCAGGCAAGGAAGTGCTGATTAAAATCGATCAGACACTCACACAGGATACGACTGGCACCATGGCTTATCTGCAGTTCGAAACCTTGGGTATCGACCATATAAAAACCGAACGCTCGGTAAGCTATGTCGATCATAACACACTCCAGGTCAGCTTCGAAAACGCGGATGACCACAATTACCTTCAGGATGTCGCTGCAAAATATGGAATTATTTTTTCGAGGCCGGGCAATGGGATTTGCCACCAGGTTCATCTGGAGCGCTTTGGTGTTCCTGGGAAGACGCTGCTTGGGTCCGACAGCCATACGCCCACGGCAGGAGCACTCGGGATGTTGGCTATCGGAGCAGGCGGACTCGATGTCGCGCTCGCGATGGCCGGTTTCCCCTTTTCTTTTCCTTATCCGAAGATCGTGAGGGTCAACCTCAAAGGAAAGCTCGGACCAATGGTAAGCGCGAAGGATGTCGTTCTCGAAATTTTGCGCAGGCTTACGGTAAAAGGCGGTGTAGGCAAAATATTTGAATATTCCGGTGAAGGCGTGAAAATGCTCACCATCCCACAGAGAGCGACTATTGCAAACATGGGAGCGGAACTGGGTGCTACTACCTCGGTCTTTCCGAGCGATGAGCAGACACAACGTTTCCTCGAAGCGCAAGGCCGCGGAAAGGATTTTATCCCGCTCTCTGCCGATCCTGATGCAGCATATGACGAAGAAATCGAAATCGACCTTTCGATACTGGAACCGCTCATTGCGCTTCCGCATCTGCCTGACAAGGTAGTCCCGGTACGGAGTGTTGCCGGCACGCCTGTCGACCAGTGCTTTATTGGAAGCTGCACAAATTCTTCGTATTATGATTTGGCGATGAGCGCTAAAATTTTAAAAGGGCACCATGTAGCAGAGAGAACCAGTCTGGTTATTGCGCCAGGTTCACGGCAGACCCTGCTCATGATAAGCCGCGCAGGCATTCTTACTGACCTGATCGAGGCAGGAGCGCGCATCCTTGAATCAGCCTGCGGGCCGTGCATAGGCATAGGTCAGGCTCCGAGAACAGGCGCCATTTCATTGCGTACCTCCAACCGTAACTTTGAAGGCCGCTCGGGTACGAAAGATGCTTTCGTCTATCTTGTCAGCGCAGAAACTGCCGCAGCTTCTGCCATTACGGGCGTTATCACCGATCCGCGCGAGCTTGGGAGCATTGAACCTCCTGTCGTGCCCGAACGCTTTGCCCTGGACGATGCCATGATCATCTTCCCGAAGCCGGAAGGGCGTTCCCAGAGTATACGGCGTGGTCCCAATATACTGCCTCTTCCTGAATTCAAGCCCATCCCCAACATAATCGAAGGCGAAGTGCTCCTCGTGATGGGCGACAACATTACAACGGATCACATTCTGCCCGCAGGCAGCAAGATTATGTCCCTTCGATCGAATCTGCCAGCAATTTCGGAATACTGCTTCAATGCAATCGATCCTTCATTCCCCAAGCGGGCGCGCGCTGCATCGGGCGGCATTCTGGTTGCGGGAGAGAATTATGGTCAGGGTTCAAGTAGAGAACACGCAGCTCTGTCCCCGCGCTATCTGGGAGTTAGTGCAGTTATTGCAAAATCGTATGCCCGAATCCACCGGCAAAACCTTGTGAATGCCGGGATTGTTCCGTTGGTTTTTGATAATCCAGACGATGCAGCAAAAATCACCCAGGGCGACAAGCTTGCCATTTTGAACCTTTTCGAGGGCTTGCAGCGTGACAGCATCGAAGTACAGAATCGGACGACTGGTGCCGCATTCAAGACAAGGCACGGCCTTTCGGAGCGCCAGATCGAAATTTTACGCGCAGGCGGTGCGCTCAATGCGGCACGGAAAATGCTTTCAAACGAGAGCAAAAAAGAGCAGGGCTGAAAGCTGCTATGCGGGAGGCTTTGGCATGAGTGCAGAGCATTTTGGATGGGAAGAACGAATTCTCTTCAGTTCCAAAGAAATTGCAGAGCGTAATGCACTGCTTATATCGCGAGGCCTAAATGTACCTGAAAATGCAGATTTGATTATCGGTCTATATGAAGGGGATACATTGATCGCGACAGGATCTCTCGTTGGTACTGTGCTTCAAGGTATCGCTGTATCGAGCCAAACTGAAGGAGAAGGAGCCGCAGCTGCGATTGTCTCATCCCTTATAAAAAATGCCGTGAATCGTGGCATACAGCACCTTTTTTTATTCTCTTCAGCTCAAGAAGCAAATCGTTTCGAGGCATTAGGATTTTCTTTGCTTGCCTCAACCGCGCAAATTTTGGCATTCAGCGATTTTCTTGAAGGCGCAAATGGGGCTGCACTTCTCGAATGGCCAACAGGACAAATCGATAATTGGCTCAATAGCTTGAAGCCTGTTGTTGAAGGAAAGCCTTATGGCTCCGGTGCAGTAGTGGTGAACTGTAATCCATTTACTCTCGGTCACAGAGCGCTTATCGAATACGCAGCATTAAAATCGCCATGGCTCTATGTTATTGTTGTAGAAGAAGATCGCTCGCTCTTTCCTTTCAATGTAAGATTCGAACTTGTGAAAAAAGGTACTGCAGACATTAAAAATATAACGGTTCTGAAAGGCGGGCAATATGTTATTTCCTCTGCAACATTTCCGACATATTTCATACGACCGAAGAACAGTGAGGCCGACACAGTGAGCATTGCTGTTTCTTTGCATGCAGCGCTCGATCTCATACTCTTCAGGCGCTATATTGCTCCAGCGCTTAAAGTTACGGACCGATTTGTTGGGACAGAGCCATATTGCCCTACCACATCTTCATACAACAAAATGATGAAGAAAATACTTCCAGCCGCTAAAGGAGAAGGAGTACCGATTCGAGTGCATGAGATTCCTCGTTTCGAAATAGAAGGAGCGGCTGTGAGCGCTTCACGCGTCCGCGATCTTTTACGCAGCGGCAATATTCATGCAATCAAACCCTTGGTCCCAGAGACGACTTGGCAATGGCTCACATCTGCGGAAGCGCTTCCTGTTATAAAAAAAATACAGCATAGCAATTCACGTCATTGATCACACAAAAAGCAGTAAAATAAAAATCGAGGAGAAGGATATATGAGCATACGAAAGATCGTAACCGCAGGCTCACTGGAATCCAGCGATGTTCTGGTAACAATTGCGCCAGCTGAANGCAATGCAAATGAAGTGAAAGTCGAAAGCATTGTAATAAAACAGTTTGGGAACAGAATTAGAAAAGTAGCAGACGAAGTAATTGCTGCATCCGGTTTGAAAGGTGCGATCATTCACATTCAGGATAGAGGAGCTCTGGAGTGTACTCTGCGAGCCAGATTGGAAACGGCTATTAGTCGGGCGCTAGCACAAGAATGACCAATTCAATCCTCGAAGCCCGAGAGATTCGATGGGCAAAGAAGCTAAGGCTGGTGCAAGAATTTGCTGAAAAGGAGCCTGTTGCATCGCTTGCTGCGCTGACACTCCGCATGCCAATGCCTCTACGAGCCTCGGCACGCGCAGCGGATATTGCGCTCAGGCTGTTTTCTATATTTGAAGAAACGGTTCAGGATGCTGATATGACTATACTATATAAAGAAATAAAAATATCAGCCGACGGACCTGAAAGCTATCTTATTTGCGATTCCGGAGCCGAAATGCTCAAGCGTCTTGCAATACGATTTGAATCAGAGCATAAATGGGGCGAACTTGTGGATATCGATATAATGGACAGCTGCGGCCATACAAAACACCGCTCGGATCTAGGATATGAGCCGCGTAAATGTTTTATATGCAACGAAGTTGCTGCTGTATGCGCTGCGGGTAGAAGCCATAGCCTGCAAGAAATCCAAGCCCAGATCGAGAAAATTTTAGAACGTGCACCCGAACGTTTATCCTTGCAAGATTCTCATATGCATATGTACAGAGCCTATCCTGAAACATACAAGAATTCTGAGGGGAAGCATGCTTCAGTACATGGATAGCATAACAAAGCAAATTGCTCGTCTGGCGCTCACCGCAGTGCTCTATGAAGCCTCCGCAGCACCGAAACCCGGCTTGGTTGATCCCTTTTCATCAGGTGCTCATTCTGACATGGATTATTTTACATTCCTTGCAAGCGCAGCATCCATTGCTCCTTGGCTCGAGCGCTTTGCTAGGCTCGGCTATTTGCACAAAGGAGAGCCGGAGTCGCTTTTGCCAGTTCTTCGGAAAGAAGGCAAACATGCTGAGAATGCNATGTTTCATGCAACCCGAGGAGTCAACACACATAAAGGGCTCATTTTTTCATTAGGNTTAGTATGCGCAGCAGCAGGATATCTATATGCTGGCAAAAATGCAAATAGCCTCTATNCTGTGCATTCTTTACCTAGTTTGTGTGCTTCTGAAATCTGCCAGACTGTATCCGCAATTGCCAAAGGAATAATCGAAAGAGATTTTGCTTCACTCGATTGCGCAGCCAATAATATTACTGCTCTTTCGAATGCAAATTTGACTATTGGCGAAAAACTCTTTCTTGCATACAAAGTGCGCGGTATCCGTGGCGAGGCGGAAGACGGTTTCCCTTCGGTATTAAAATTCGGGCTTCCAACTTTGCGGGCAAAGTTAGCGGTCGGGTTTTCATGGAACGATGCTTTGATTGATACGCTTCTNGTTCTGTTTTCTCATGTTGAAGACACCAATGTGCTTGGAAGGGCTGGCTATGATGGCCTTGCTTACCTGCGGTCTGAAGCAAAAACTGCGATTCAGCTGGGCGGCGTGGCAAATGAAAAAGGAAGAAATGCAATTCGCAACATGGATGCGAAATTCATTGAGCGGAATATCAGCCCTGGAGGCTGTGCTGATATGCTTGCAGTGACAGTTTTCCTTCAGCTGATTGAGAGAGAGATATAAANGCTATACAGGAGGCCAACATGAAAGCATTTTCCAAGCTGGTGGCGCCCGCAGAGGGCAGCGCAATCGAGATCGACAAGAGCGGCGCGCTCAAGGTCCCGGATAATCCAATTATTCCTTTCATAGAAGGAGACGGCATCGGCAGGGATATCAGCCCTGTTATGCGCGCGGTCGTTGATGCCGCCGTACAGAAGGCATATGGCGGCAAAAGAAGCATTCACTGGTTCGAAATTTANGCAGGTGAAAAAGCGCTCTCTGTCTATGGAGAAAATGAATGGCTTCCNGAGGANACCCTTAGAGCTATCCGTGAATATAAAGTAGCNATCAAAGGGCCTCTTACAACCCCCATAAGCGGTGGGATTCGCTCGGTCAATGTGGCCCTGCGTATGGAACTCGATTTGTATGCATGCGTCAGGCCTGTGCGCTACTTCCCGGGCGTGCCCTCGCCAATGAAACACCCTGAGAGACTCGATGTTGTCATTTTCAGAGAGAATACCGAGGATATCTACGCAGGCATCGAGTGGCGTGCAGGTACGCCCGAAGCGAAGAAGATCATCGAGCTCGTCAATCGCACCCCGCACGAAGGCAAGCATATCGATGACATCGATACGACCGCCATTGGCATCAAACCGATCAGTATCGGCGGTTCGAAACGTTTGATTCGCCGAGCTATCAAGTATGCGATTGCGCATAACCTGCCCTCGGTGACGCTCGTTCATAAGGGCAACATCCAGAAGTTCACCGAAGGAGGCTTCAAAGACTGGGGCTATGAGCTCGCTAGAGAGGAGTTTCCCGATCAGACCGTCGCAGGCTGGGATCCTGTGCCCGGGAAAGTGGTAATCAAGGATGTGATTGCTGATTCCATGTTCCAGCAGCTCCTTTTGCGACCGAATGAATATTCGGTGATCGCGACGACAAACCTCAACGGCGACTATCTGTCCGATGCCTGCGCCGCGCAGGTCGGCGGCCTCGGTATGGCCCCTGGCGCAAACATCGGCGACAGCGCGGCCATTTTCGAAGCTACGCACGGAACTGCGCCTAAATATGCCGGACAAGATAAAGTAAACCCCGGCTCTCTCATCCTGAGCGCAGCGCTCATGCTTGAACACATGGGGTGGATAGAGGCCGCTGACATGATTCAAAGAGGCATGGTGGGTGCGATTGCCAAAAAGCGCGTGACCTATGATCTGGCCAACCAGATGGAAGAGGCGACATTGCTTTCCTGTTCTGAATTCGGAAAGGAAATTATTGCCAATATGGAATAGACGCAGAGCGTGCTCTTTCTCGATTTCATCCAAGGATTGCAGTACTTTGTTATCCTTGTTATCCGGGGCACGCATGCCCTGCGGCATGCTATTCCCGACCTGGAATACTGGAAAGACCACAGCCCGATTTTGGGGATCAACCTGCACCGGAATTTTGAAAAAGCCGCGCGGCGATGCACAAGATGTACCTAAAAAGTATAAAAAGAAGCCGGCGCAATTCATTTCTATATCATTTCTATACAAGAAATTAGAATCGCGCCGGTCCACCTCGTGCAATACTGCGGTTTTGCACGGCCAGAATTCCTCGAATTATTAGAAAACTCTTATTTTTCTTTCATCCTCTTCTCATATGACCCCTATAGATTTATGTACATGACACGGAGACACCGTGCCAAATACAAATGACGAGGAGGTCATTATGAAAAAGGCGAAAATTGCGATTCTGGCCTTGATGGTCGGACTCATCGGGCTGTTGGGCGTTTCTGCCCAGTCAGCCAGTGCAACCCCGCCGGTTACTGCACCTGCGGCAGCGACCTCAACGGCACCCGCTTCTCCTGCGGCAACTGCCCAGGCGGATCAGCAAGGACAGCATGAGTTCGAAGGTGAAGAGAACGACGGCGCAGAATCCCAGNACGAGAGCGCTTCGGTCGAGAACGGCGAAAAAGACGAGAACAACAAAGAAACCGAAGCAGTTGCGGAGAGTTCCGAATCTCAATCGGCTGCAGATACTGACAATATCGAAGTCCAGGAGTAATTCGGAGATAGCCGATTCGGCAGCCTGATACTGCCGAACTCAGGGCGGCCAAGCGCGTTGAGCACATGGCCGCCCTCTTTTGCTTTTCTGTCCGGGCTGGACAGATAGCGACCAATAATTTTATAGTATCAATAATTATGCGCATTCTTGTTGTTGAAGATGAAAAGAGCATTGTCGATTTCCTTTCGCAGGGCTTGAAAGAATCAGGCTATGTGGTTGATATTGCAAATGACGGGCAGACAGGCCTCGATTATGCGCTTGCCACCCCGTACGATATCATTCTGCTCGATGTCATGCTCCCGAAATTGAATGGTTTTGCAGTAATACGCGAATTGCGGCGGGCAGGTATCAAAACGCCTGTCCTTATGTTGACTGCCCGGAGTACGGTGGATGACAGGGTTCATGGCCTTGACGCTGGTGCAGATGATTATCTCGTCAAGCCTTTTGCGTTTGCTGAACTCCTTGCCAGAATCAGAGCACTTTTGCGCAGACCGAGTACAAGCACTGATACCATCATTTCATTTGGCGATATCGAGCTTGATACCATCAAGCACGAATTCCGCCGCAATGGCGAGCGAATCGAACTGAGCGGACGTGAATTCAGCATCCTTGAGTATTTTATGCGCAACCCTGAACAAGTGCTTACAAGAACTCAAATAGCTGAACATATCTGGAATTTCGATGCCTATGCAGGATCCAATGTCGTTGATGTCTACATCGGCTATCTGAGAAAGAAAATCGATATCGATCCATCACACAGTTATATTAAGACAATTCGGGGTGTCGGCTATCGCTTTTCTCCGGAAGGATAGCATATGTCAAAATTCCGCAAGTCTTTTTCATTCAGATATAGACTCACATTGTGGTATATTGCCGTTTTCAGCATTTCTCTGCTGGCATATCAGACTTTCAGCTATTTCGAGCTCAAGGCAAACCTTATTTCCCAGATAGACGCCGGGCTCTTGTCTGCCATCGACCAGACTATCCAGAATCTGGATGTCGAAAACGGCAATTTGGCACTGCAAAACGTCGAAAAAACGCCTATAAAGCCACTATCCGAGACACAGACTGCCCCTAGAATTCGCATTCTCGATGCGAACGGCAATGTCATCTATTCTGCGAGCGGCTTCCCGGCCATCCCCCTACATCAGAGCGCACTGCATGCTCTTGGGGACAACTCGAAGCCAATCTATCAAACGATACAATTGGGGACAGAGCACTACAGGGTGGTCACCGCAGGGCTCATTATTGCGGGCACTCAAACGAAAAATTTCCTGCAAATCGCCAATTCCTTGTCCAATATAGATAAAGAGCTATCCAGTTTTATCGTGCGATTTCTGGTCGGTTTGCCTTTCATACTGCTCATAGCCGCTGCAGGTGGGCTGTTTCTGGCCAATACCGCGCTGAAACCGATTGTCGCCATGCAGCATCTTGCTGAACATGTGCGGGAGGACAGTCTGTCCGACCGCCTTCATTACCAAGGGCCGAGCGATGAATTTGGAAGCCTNGCCGCTACCTTCGACTCGATGTTGGACAGGCTTGAGGCTTCATTTGCGCGAGAAAAGCGTTTTTCCGCAGATGCAGCCCATGAGCTGAAAACACCGCTCACCGCGCTCAAAGGCAAGCTGGAAGTGGCGCTTTCGCGGCCGCGAACTGCCAAAGAATACAAAGAAGCCATGGCCACCATGAAAGCCGACGTCGACCGACTGATATCCCTGAGCGCAGATCTCTTATTGCTTTCAANGATGGGAAATGTTGCTCTCTCATCCAGAGCTGAAAAAATCGATGTGGGCGAGCTTCTGGATTCCTGTGTCGACCAGATTATCACGGTTTTTCCGAACAAACATGTCATGGTAAAAAAAGATTACGAACATCATGTGGAAATTGAGGGTGTTCGCGATTATCTTGTGCGACTGTTTCTCAATATTCTGGACAATGCGGTCAAGTTCTCGAATNCTGAGGTCATGCTCTTAATCTCAATCAAGCGGGTACAGGCACGGAAAGCAGCCATTATAGAGATAGGCGATAATGGGCCTGGAATCCCCACGAGCGAAATTCCTTATCTTTTTCAGCCTTTTTACAGGGTGGAAAGCGACCGGTCGCGGCTTAAGGGTGGCGCTGGCCTTGGCCTTGCTATCGCCCATGAAATAGCCGAAGCCCATGGCGGGCAGATCGAGATTTCGAGTGTGGTGGGTAAGGGAACGAACGTCACAATCGCATTGCCGCTCAGTTTGAAACAATAATCGAAACCAGATGCGCT
>JGI24721J26819_10001990_pt1 | contig 22734 bp, 19 predicted proteins | sample YelNatPaOPGAMG01_FD_26819 | JGI IMG/M metagenome (IMG submission 26819) | reverse complement strand
TTTCTTCGGGGAGATTAGCGGCCGCTTCGCGCACATCGAGCTTGCCGGTCACAACATCGGCGATAAGCCGCTCGCGGTATTCACGCATGAGCTCGATTTCGCGACGGGCGGCAGCAATTGCAGCATCGAGCTTGGCAGTCTTCGCATCGAGGTATTCAACGATGGCGGTTTGTTCTGGGAGAGGGGGGAGGGGGATAGAAAATGCTCGTAAATTTGATCTGGAAAGCTCTAAGAATGTGCTTCCTTGACCTAGAATTTCTAGGTTTGGCCTCGCTGCATATAATGCTTGGTAGAGATAATATGTGATAATTTCAAATTGCGGCACAAGAATTCTGCACCCTTGATTTGCGCAAGATGAAATCTTCAATATTCCTAAATAGCCAATTGGAGCTCTTGTAGATAAAACAATGCTGCCGACAGGAGCTAGTTGTGTACCACAAGAATTATACCCTTCTAAAGTAATGCGACGTGAACTACTATATATATACCTATCTTTAAGCTTTCCAATGTCATTTGGTGTAACCCATACAATATCACCATCCCAATACTTTGATATGCTGCTTGAAGGCGTAGACCCATTCAATATCTTTGTGATTGAAGCAAGACGTCGTATCTCCCAATGCTTTGGTACCTTCCCCAGCCACTTCACACCTGAGTCTTTGTAGGCCGGATAGGGTAGCAAAGTACCAATCATGGCTGATCTCCTTTGTGGAGTACCACAGCGTCATCTAGCTTGCGATGCAATAGAGAAAGCAGTGTAAGATAGTCCACAGCGTCATTTTCGTCTTTCCACAAAATCTTTGGCTCATGGGCCCGTGGATTCCGGATAGCACTAAAGCACCCTTTTAATAGTAATGCAAAACCTTTGTGCTCCGACTTTTCACTTTCTGTTTGGAGCGAGTTCAATGCAATAATCGGTTTCTCTATGGAAAAAACATAGTCAATGAGAGCTGTACTGTCCAACTTAACGCCGGTCATGTCCCGAATACGTTGAGCAAGTCCTTTTGTTGCTTCGAATACGGCATGGAAGTAATTATTCTGCATCAGCTCGGCTCTGCAGTACTTTAATACTTCTGGATGAATGCTGCGGCCTTTCAATTTTGTTCTGATTGTCACTACACGTTTTTCTGCCTCATCTAATGTTAACACCTTGGCCACTTTTCGAAACTGCCCATCGCGCCCATATTCTAGCCCAGAGAAAAGCAATACCTTATTGAGTTCTTGTCTAAATTCTTCGAAATAGTCCTGACGGTCAGTAAATCGTACTGGGGCAAGGAATAATCTAATGAGATCAAGTACATTATTTGCGCATTTATCCTCATTTTGGCAATATCGAAATACCCAATAAAGTCGTTTCCACTTGGTAGATTCGCCTGAATTATCAGGCAAATTCTTCTCCTGCAAAATTCTTGAAATCTCGCTTCCTGTAGTACATTCTCCTATCAAGCGAGCAAGCTTTTCAATTTGAGGGTCTGGAAATGGAGTGCCTGCACTCATCGTATTATTCCTCTAAAGAGCTCTGCTAATACCCCCTCCGCTTCCTTCTCCACCGCCAGAAGATCGGCACGGATTTCCTCCAGCGTCCGCAATGCCTTCGGTTTGTAGAAATAGCGGTTGAAGTTGATTTCGTACCCTACCTTGACGCTATCGGGGTCGTACCATGCATCGGGCGCATAGGGCAGGACTTCGCGTCTGAGGAATGCTTCTATGCCCCCTTCTTCTAAAAGCGGCACCTGCTCCGTGTCACGCAGTTCGCTGTCAGGCTCATATTCAACCACACAAGACTGACCGCCGATCACAACCTCAAATAGCCCGTGCAGGGGATCAGCTTTTGCTCCTTTCTTGTGAATCTTTTTTATAACCGCAGGTGCATTCTCGTCCCTCTCGCCCTCTTCTTTCAATTTTTTTATTTCGGCAGCACTGTACTCATGTTCGGAATCTATCCCTTTGATACGAAGAGGACGTTCAATCGTGACTTTCCAATATCCAAAAGCCTCATTAGGGAAGATTTTCGAGTGTTCGGTTTCCTTAAAATCGAGAAAGGTTTTGACTATTCGCTCGATATCATCAGCGCTTAGTTCACAGTTTTTCTTACCGAGATTCTTGCGCAATGGGGTATACCAGCTTGTAGCATCGATGAGCTGAACCTTGCCCTTGCGATGCTCAGCCTTGCGATTGGAAAGAACCCAGATATAGGTGGCAATACCTGTGTTGTAGAACATATTGAGCGGAAGCGCGACAATTGCCTCGAGCCAGTCGTTTTCAAGAATCCAGCGTCGGATATTGCTCTCTCCCTGGCCTGCATCGCCCGTAAAAAGGCTTGAACCGTTGTGTACTTCTGCAATGCGACTGCCAAGCGGGGTATTGTGCTTCATTTTGGAAATCATGTTGGCGAGAAACAATAGCTGTCCATCCGACGTACGTGTGATAAGAGAGAGTTCTTCGCCCTTATGTGAAACGATAAATCGCGGATCCTTGATTCCCCCCTTGCCACCCATGCGCTCAAGGTCGCCCTTCCAGCTTTTGCCATAGGGCGGATTGGAAAGCATGAAATCGAACTCGCGCCCAGGGAAGGCATCGTTCGACAATGTCGAAAATTCAGGACCGCCGACAATATTATCTGCTGCGTCTCCCTCACCTTTCAGAAGCAGGTCCGCCTTGCAGATGGCATAGGTCTCGGCATTGATTTCCTGGCCAAACAGATGCACCGAAACCTCTTTGCCGTGTTCCTTTGCACGCTGTTTGAGCGTTTCTTCTGCTACGGTAAGCATGCCGCCCGTACCGATAGCCCCATCATAGAGCAAGTAGGTTCCTGACTCGATTTTATCCTCAATGGGATCAAAGATGAGGCGTGCCATCAGCTTTACTGCATCCCGAGGAGTCCAGTGCTCACCTGCCTCTTCATTGTTTTCCTCGTTGAATCGGCGCACGAGCTCTTCAAAAATGGTACCCATGCCGTGATTGTCCAAGCCAGGATGACGCACTGAATCATCGCTGTCGCATACATCCTCAGGGCTCAAGTTGATATTCGGATCGAGGAATTTCTCTATGAGCGAACCGATGCGATCGCCTTTGGAAAGGCGCGGAATCTGGTTGCGGAATTCGAAATTCTGCAGAATGTCCTGCACATTGGGAGAAAATCCATCGAGATAAGCACGAAAATCTGCTTCAAGCTGCTGGCGGCTCGCACGCGCACGCAGATCGCGGAGCGTAAAAGGTGATGTATTGTAGAATGCCTGTCCTGCAGCTTGCCGTAGCGCGGCATCCTGATTGGTAATACCGCTGGCATCGAGAAGTTTTTTCATCTCGAGCACTTGTTTTTTGTTTTCTCGAGGACGGCATCGAGGCGGCGAATGACAACCATAGGCAGGATGACATCGCGATACTTGCCGCGAACATAAAGATCGCGCAGTTCATCGTCCGCAATGCCCCATATAAAATTGGTAATCCACGAAAGATTCGGTGTGTCCATGCAGAAATCCTCATTCTATTTTGCGTTTTGCGGGTTCATTATATAGGGAATGCTTGGGAGCGGTAAAGCAAACTTGTGATTTTTCAAACGTTACCGATAATACGCTTTCTGCATTAAGCCATGCAGAGTCTTCAAATTTGAGTTGCTTTTTCTCCTTATTGAGAGCGCAAGTCTCAAGAGCTCTCTTTCCGCGCGCGCGCCGCCCTGACAATCAGTCGCTCGAGGGCGTCCGCAAAGCGCTTGGCGTCGGCTGGGGTGCGCAGGTTCGCCCGGGGGCTGGGCGGAGCGATGCCGCCTGCGCGCAGCGCTTCCATCGCATCCCTGATGGAACGCCGTTCGGCTATGGTTTCCTTCGTGAAAATATCTCCCCGGTCATTGAGCACACACATTCCCAGTCCAATGAGGCGCTCGGCGAGCGGAATATCCCTTGTCATGACAATGTCGCCTGGCTGGGCATGCGCTTCGATCCATGCATCGACCGCCCCCGGACCCGGCGGCACCAGCGTCAGCGCATGTTCTGGAAGCTCAGCCTGGGGGCGCGAAGCGACAAAGCGCAGCTCGACCTGAATCGACTCATACCTGCGCGGGTGCGAAACGCGCCTTGCAAGCAGCGGGCGCAGGTCCCGGGGCAGAGAATCGGCATCGATCCAGATGGTGAGAGTGAAGGGCATTGTCATCGGCCAGGCCCTTCTTCCATGCTTTCGGAAGCCGGACGCTCGAATCCCACAGCCGCCCGCCAGACCTCGGCCCGGCCCTGGATGGTAATGCGCGGGCATGCCCCCGCGATGAAGAGCGAAGAGCGCGCCCGCAGCGCATAGCGTGAGTCGGCCTTTATCTGCGCTTCTCCCTGGGTGCATAGAAGGATTTCTGGCCCTTCCGGTTCATAGGAAAAATTCGCGCTGCTGTCCAGATGAAGCCGCTCAAGGCGGAATTCGTCTGCCGGCACGTTCCAGACTGCATGTTCGATGCCTCCAGCGTGCGTGATAGATGGCGCAATAATACGCGGCTTCGCGTCGGGATCGAGGATATTGCATAGAAGCTCGATATCGATATGCTTGGTGGTCAGCCCTGCTCGTATTACATTGTCGGAACATGCCATTATTTCGAGAATGCTCCCTGTCAGATAGGCATGAATGACGCCTGCAGGCACAAAAAGTCCTTCTCCGGGCTCAAGGCTCAGGATGTTGAAAATCAATGGGGCAAACTGACCCGGATCTCCGGGATATCGAGCCTTGAGATCGAGCGCGAGCAGACCTGCTTCTCTTTCTTCTGAAGAGGCCGATGCAATCAGCGCCTTTGCCCGGCTTTCAAGCATGGTTTCGAGCGGCAAAAAGCCGGCTCCCCGAGCCTCGAACAAGCGGCGCATGAAAAGGCGAAGATCCTCTGTACGAGCAATGCTGTTCCACGAAAGCGCCCGACACAGCTCAGGGCCGAGCAGCTGTGCAATATGCTCAAGCGGACGAAATCCTGCAAGGGCTTTGAACGGAGTGAGGGCCACCGCGAGCTCCGGCTTGTGATGTGGGTCTTTGAATGAACGGCCGGGAGCAAGGAGGGGGATGCCGGCCGCCTCTTCCTTTGCAAATCCTTCTCTTGCGGCCTTGGCATCAGGATGAAGCTGGAGCGAGAGCGGCGCCCCAGCGGCAAGCACCTTAAAAAGAAATGGCAAATCCCCATAGCGGCGTGCTGCATTCAGCCCAAGCCAATGCTCGGGAGCTGTGCGGACAAGCTCATCAAGCGGAACATTGCCTTGCTCGAAGATCGCCTTCGATGGTGCTCTGTGATGGCTTCCCATCCAGACTTCGCCTGCTGGAAGCCCATTCAAAGGTGGAATTTCGATAAATGGAACAATGCCTTCCGTGCGCCCCCATGCATACTGCTGAACCGGATTTTCGAGAAATGCCGCACAGGGCAGAATAGCTTTCATATCAGTCATGCTTTGTATCCTTCCGAATCGAGAAATTTTGCCACACTCGTGCAGAGCTGGTCGAGCGGGCCAGTTTCGAGCCTACATTCGGGCAGACTCGAAATGAAGAGGTTTCCGTACGCCTTTTTTGCAATTCTGACATCGAGCACTGCGACAACGCCCCTGTCGTTCGTGTGGCGGATAAGCCTGCCAAATCCTTGCTTGAACAGGATTACCGCTTCGGGAATGCTCATTTCTGCAAAAGAATTGCCGCCGCGTGCATCGATTGCTGCTGCTCTCGAGGCCTGGATGGGATCAGTCGGTACGCGGAATGGCAATTTTGTTATAATGACAAGCGAAAGCGTTTCGCCCGGCGCGTCGACCCCCTCCCAGAATGATTCGGTTGCAAACAGCACGCTTGAAATGTCATTGATAAAAGTATGCAAGAGAGAGTAGCGATCTTTTTGCCCTTGGCGAAGCGCAAGAATGCCTTCTTTTTCCAAGAGGGGGGCGACATAATCGTACGTATCCCGAAGGGCTTTGTAGCTTGTGAACAGCACCAAGGCTCGACCTCGGGAAGCATGCAGAAGCTGGGCTACGGCTGTATTGAGGTATGCTTGAAACTGGGTTTCCGTCGGGAGGGGGCGCGCTGGTGTCGATTGCGAGCAAGGCATTGCGCCGGTATGGAAAAGGCGAAGGATATTGCCTGCCCCGAATGGGCAGGGCAATGCCTCCTTCAGTTGCATCCGCCATTGCGCTCGTCATGCGCATGGCATTGTTCGTCTCGCCGTCCTTTTTGGTTGGCAAGCCGACCCGATTTCGCCACCAGTCGAATGAGTTGTTGATGGTGAGCGTTGCGCTTGTGCAGATGCAGGTACGGACCTTGCTGAAAAGCCGCTCGGCAAGAAGCGGAGCAACTTCGAGCGGCGTTGCGGTGCAAACGACTATGGCTTCTTTCGGATTTTTCCGGTCGATCTGCATCCAGAAGATTGTCTGCGGCTCAGCATCCGGATTTTTGAACCGAGGCACAAGAGCAGCGACTTCTTCGATCGAACGACTGGTCAGCTTGAGTTCAACGACACTCTCCTCATCATCGAACTCAGGCGGCATCGCCTCGACGATTTCTCCAAGGCGTGTTGCAAGCATCGCGAGGTCCCGCTCAAGGCTCTGAAGCGCCGAAAGAAAGGCAGATCGGCTGGCGTTTTCCAGATTCTTTATGAGAATGCTCGATTCTTTATCCGAGTACGAAGCAAGCGCCGCAGTATTGAATGCATCTGCAGCTACTGATGCTGCATCGGCTTGCTTGGTCGCTGCGTCGAGCAGAGCCTTGGGTATATCAGGCAATCGTCTGAGCGAAGGTAAGATGCCGGTCTGTATCCGCTTTTTTTTACGCACGAGTCTTCCAAGAAGCCGCTGGATGGACCGCTTCGAAAACGATTCGGAGAACAGGCTCGTTGCACTCGATTCGATTGCGTGAGCTTCATCCAGCACCAGTGCCTTATACGAAGGAAGAATCGTATTCAGCACACCTTCGCGCGTCCGCTTGGCTTCAAGATCGGCGAGCAGCACATGATGGTTCACAATGATGAGCTGTGCGCTTGCTGCTTCGAGCCGAACTCGAACCACATGGCATTTTTCATGATATGGGCAGCGCGAAGAAAGGCAATAATCGCTTTCGGAACACACGCGATTCCATATCGGATCATCATCAGGCAGTGAAAGATCGGCTTTGTCGCCGCTTCCGCCGTTGTTGTCCCATTCGAGTATCTGCCTCAGTTTTATCGAGGTATCCGAAAAGAGGGCGTCCTCTTCGATCGCTTCGTACAATCTTCGTTTGCACAAATAATTGCCCCGGCCTTTCACCACTGCTGCCTTGGCGGGTTTTTTGAAAAGCGAACTCACGACGGGGAAGTCCTTTTTGAATATCTGCTGTTGAAGATTTATTGTCGCGGTGGAGATAATGACACGCTCATCGTTGCCGATTGCCCAGGCAAGCGAAGGAATGAGATACGCAAACGATTTGCCGACTCCCGTGCCTGCTTCTGCAATCAGAATGCCTCCATCCGACATGATGGCGGCAACATCGCGCGCCATGTCAACCTGCGAAGCTCTTGGCTCGAATTCGGGCATTTTGAGCGAAAGTTTGCCGCCTTCGTCGAGTACCGCAGCGATTTCATCCGGATTGAGAGGGCGGATCAGCTTTGTGCGTACGGGCTCCGCGACGACAAGGACTTTTTCAACTGCATTATCGACGATATAGCTTCCGAGGCCATCTGCAGCAGCTTCAGCCGCCACCAAGACATCGGCATCCGAAGGGAAAAGTTCTCCAGAGGGATGATTGTGGATGAGAACATGTGCGCTGTCTCGTTCCCGGAATGGGGCGGGGACTGCACCTTCGGATCCGCGCGCGATAATTTCGAGCTTTTTTATAAAACCCCTGGAATCCAGCGCGCCGATTGCAAAGACCTCCCTTCCTTCCATGCCGGCGATGGCATCTTTTAATTCCTGCTGGGCTTGGGCCGTAAATCGTTGGACTGCGTCGACAATGGCTGTCTGTTTTTTCCCCATGGCCTCAAGTATAGCATAAAGACGCGGAAATACGACGGTGATTTTGGTGGTTGCGGAGGCGGCGCAGTCGGTATATTCTGTATCAGTCCATGAATCAGGAATTCGAGAAAAACAGCGCGCTCCATTTTGGCAGCGTTCGCTATGTGCAGCCTCGTTGGCGAGCCCTGCCGGCTCAGCAGAAATTCAGCCATTCCATGAATGAAGAGAGCGACAGGTATGTGCATGCGCTGGCGAAGCTTGAGCAGGAAGATGAAGAAATCCCCTTGCCATCTGAAAGAGGCCCAATCGTGTTCCGTGATGGATTGTTCCAGATAGACATGAGCCAGATAGAAGAAAAAGGCGACATCGATATCGAACTGAAAAAACTCATCGATTCGATAATTGGGGAGTGATTCGGGAAAATGACGCACGAAGAGCAGCACCCGGAACGCGCACACCTCATCCGCGAGCGAAATCAGCGCCTGGTCCTTCGCTTGATATTCCGAACTGGTATCCTTTCGCAGAGCAAGGCCGTCCAGCGCACCGGTCTCAAAGCTCCGACAGTATTTCGCATTTTTACCGATTTGGAGCGCGAGGGGCTGATCGAGGCTGTTTTGGAGCCCAGCTCCCGAAGCCCCAGAAATCGCAAGAAAGGCCGCAGACCTGTCAATTACCGCATTCGATCCAGCGCAGCCTATGTGGTCGGCATCGATTTCTGGGCGCGGTCGGCAGCAGCGATAATTCAAGATTTTGCGGGCAACCTCGTTGCTGAGCGTGGCGTATGCTTTGCTTCTCCGCCTTCGGCTGAAGATGCGCTCGATATCATTGCTAATTTGATACGAGATATGCTCGTGGAGTCATCGATCGACAGAAGCAGGCTGCTCGGCATAGGCGTCGGAGCTCCAGGATCTGTAAGTGTGTCGAGCGGCGTTGTGCAATTCTATGCGCGGATTCCCGGGATGAATGAGTTTCCTTTGGGAGAGCGCCTGAGGAGCCTTTTTTCGGTCCCTGTCATTGTGACCAACAATGCCTCGATTGTTGCGCTTGCCGAGGAGCGGTACGGGCAGGCGCGCGGCGTTTCTTCGCTGTTTCTCTTTTTGGTGCGGGCAGGCGTCGGCGGTGCATTTATCCAAAACGGAAAACTTGTGTCGGACAGAAGCCGCACTGCATTCGAAGTGGGGCATCTTTCCATCGACCCATCGGGGCTTGCCTGTTCGTGCGGCAATAGAGGATGCCTTGAATTGTACCTCAATGAAGAGACCGTGTGCTCGGCGCTCTCACAGATCGAACCGTGCACCGGCATTGAAGATGCAGAGCGCATTCTATCCAAGCACAATCCGGCAGTTGATGCAGTTCTGAAGCCTATTCTGGAAATTTCGGCCCATGCGGTACGGGATATCCGGCGTCTGCTCGCTCCGGAAGCAGTGCTCATTGTGACTCGTTCAAAATCGCTTTCCGAGCGCATCGCACAGGCGGCATCGGCCGATTTCGAGCGCAATGATCAGCGTTTCGGGCCGCCAGGTGCGCGCATCATCGCATCGGAATACAATCCTGTTCTTGCCTGCAAAGCTGCGTGCGATCTTGTGTACGAAGAATATTTCGCGCATGGGTTCGATCAGGCCAGCGGCTTTTCGAGCGGCGGACAGCAAGCTTCCGCTGAGCAGTCGTCTTCGGGCACCCAATCGGAATGACGGAGATTACAGCATGGTAAAGATATACTCATGGAATGTGAATGGAATTCGCGCGTGCGCCCAAAAAGGTTTTCTAGACTGGATAGCCGCGTCGAATGCTGATTTTGTCTGCGTTCAGGAAATAAAACTCCAGGGCGATCAGCTCACGGAGGAACTCCGCCATCCCCTTGCTGGCAACGGCAAGCGCTACCACAGTTTTTGGTCGTTCGCGGAGCGTAAAGGCTATTCAGGTACCGGAATATATGCGCTGAGAGAGCCGGTTTCGGTGTCGGGCCTGGGGATCCAGGAATTCGATTCCGAAGGGAGAACCCTTGTCGCCGATTATGGCGGATTTGTCCTCGTGAGCGCCTATTTTCCAAACAGCCAGGAAGCAGGCATGCGCCTCGATTACAAGCTCCGCTATTGCGACGCCATGATGGATTTCTGCGAGCGAATGCGGGCCCGCGGCAAACATGTGATTGTGGCGGGAGACTACAACATTGCGCATAAACCAATCGACCTTGCGCGTCCTGAGCAAAACGAAGGGAATGCAGGTTATTTGCCGGAAGAGCGTGCGTGGATGGACCGCTTTACCGCAGCGGGCTATATCGACACGTTCCGCTGGTTCTGCAAAGAACCAGGCCACTATTCGTGGTGGAGCTACCGCGCCCCGAAAGCGCGCGAAAAAAACATCGGTTGGCGCCTTGACTACCATTGTGTTGATCCCGAATTCGCTCCTGCGCTGTCCGCTGCCGGCATTCATGCCGATGTGATGGGTTCCGACCATTGTCCGGTGTCGCTTTTTCTCGATGTATGATATACTGGCTCTGCTGTATGCCTGTTCGCAGATGGTGCAAATTATAAGGCCCTGATTTCTGGAGGATAGTGAATGCGTATTCGCTACAACGCACCGGTAACGCTCACGTTCACGCTGCTTGCGGCGATCGTGCTGATACTGAGTCAGACGATTGCGCCGAGTCTCATCCCTGCTGTCTTTTCAACACCGGCGCCCTTCCATTCGAATTCTTTCATCGATTATATCAAGCTTTTTACACATGTGCTCGGCCATGCGAATATTCAGCATTTTATCGGCAATTTCACCATGATTNTGCTGCTCGGCCCGATTCTGGAGAGCGTCTATGGATCCGGNTTTCTGCTTCTCAGCATACTCATCACGGCGCTGGCAACAGGGCTCTCGAATACGATTTTATTCCCGAATGTTGTTCTGCTCGGTGCATCGGGAGTGGTATTCATGATGATCATGCTCGCTTCAATTACGAATTTTTCGAAGGGAGAAATACCGCTCACCTTCATACTGATAATGATCGTCTATTTAGGCGGCCAGGTATGGGATGCGCTTACCAAGCAGGACAATATTTCACAGTTTTCGCATATCATTGGCGGGCTTGTGGGGAGCTTTCTCGGTTTTTATCGAAAAAAATGAAGGGAAGGTGCGCATATGTATGGAGCGTTCAAGGATGAATTAGCCAANAAACTCGANGCGATCAAAGCAGAAGGTCTCTATAAGGACGAGCGTGTCATTATAACGCCGCAGGGTGCTGCGATCCGCGTTGCCGACGGCAAAGAAGTGCTCAATTTCTGCGCGAACAATTATCTCGGCTTGTCCAATGATCCGCGCATTCGGGCAGCAGCGGTCGAGGCGATGGAGAAGTTTGGCTATGGTCTGTCTTCGGTGCGCTTTATTTGCGGTACCCAATCCCAGCATAANGAACTCGAACGCAAAATCGCGGATTTTCTTGGCATGGAAGATGCAATTTTGTTTTCTTCATGCTTCGACGCGAATGGAGCAGTCTTCGAGCCGCTTCTCGATGAGGACTCGGCGATAATCACCGATAGTTTGAATCACGCATCGATTATCGACGGTGTGCGGCTCTGCAAGGCAAAGCGCTGGATCTACAAGCATGCAGATATGCGCGATGTCGAAGAAATCGATCCCGAGACAGGCAAACCGCTCAAAGGGCTCGAGCGCTGTCTCAAGGAAGCACAGGGCAGCCATGTCATTATGATCGCGACCGATGGCGTCTTTTCAATGGATGGCGATATCGCCAATCTCAACACAATTTGTGATTTGGCCGAGAAATACGGGGCTCTCGTCATGGTGGATGATTCGCATGCGACGGGCTTTATGGGGGCGCATGGACGCGGGACCTGGGAATACTGCAATGTCGCAGGCAGGGTAGATATCATTACGACGACATTTGGCAAAGCGCTTGGGGGCGCTTCCGGCGGTGTCATCGCGGCCCGCAGAGAGATTGTCGAGTATATGCGCCAGAAAGGTCGGCCATACCTGTTCTCGAATACCCTTGCACCGGCAATCGTCGGCGGTACGCTCAAAGCGATCGAAATACTGACAGAATCCACCGAGCTACGCGATCGTCTCGAGTCGAACACCAGGCTGTTCCGCAGGCTCATGACAGAAGCTGGCTTCGATATCAGGCCCGGCGAACATCCGATCTGCCCCGTCATGCTCTATGATGAAAAGCTCGCGCATCGCATGGCTGACGCACTCCTCGATGAAGGCATCTATGTTATCGGTTTTTCCTTTCCTGTAGTTCCGCGCGGAAAAGCGCGCATAAGGGTGCAGATTTCTGCAGGGCACTCGGAGGCGCAGATTCGCAGGGCGGTCGATGCGTTCAAGAAAGTTGGCAAAAGTCTTGGCGTAATTTGATTCGAAGGCCTGAGGGGAAGAGTATACATGAGAGCGCCCTGCGCATGCCGCAAGGCTTCGAGTAAGCCAGCTGACCTGTGCGCCTCTTTACCTTAATGCATTTTATTGCTATTTTTTATATATATTTCATCTACATTTCTTCTCTTCGAGAGGTGGTTGCGATGCCTACATATGAATATGAATGCCGAGTATGCAGCTATACGTTTGAGGCATTTCAGTCCATCAATGATGATCCAATCAAGACATGCCCCCTGTGNGGCGGCGAAGTAAAACGGCTCATCGGCGGTGGAACCGGTGTCATTTTCAAAGGTTCAGGCTTCTATATCACAGACTCTAAGAAATCTTCCTCTGCATCGACCGGCGCAAAAAAATCAGCATCTTCGGGCGAAAGCTCGGGGAGCAATGCCAGCTGTGCCTGCTCACCTGCCAAAGAAAGCGCCTAGATTGCNGGGGCTTGCCACAAGCTCACTGCATGGCATTGCTCGCCAATAGTGCTGGCCGGCCCTGCGAGGCATGAAGGCTGCGGTTCTCAGCGCAAAGCCAGTTTCAACTCATCAATCGAAAGCTTGAGCAGTTCGGGATTCGACAGCAANCGACTGAAAACCGAGGCTGCCTCAGCAAAAACAAGGCCGTCTGCGATTCGTTCATCCAGGGTTACCCTCANATCGATATACCGTTGTCTTGTCCGCGTCCCGCCATGCCAGAGNTCTTTTGAGAACATTTTGCCGATTACCATAAAAATGCTTGTGTTGCCCCACTCATAGAGATGGTGGAATGGAGCGTTGAGCCCGATTGATCCGAGGTTTGCAATGTAGATGCTCGAATACAAGGGATCCATTCGGATAAGGCTCCATGGCGCAAGGTTGAAGTGCTCGAGAAAGCGGTACACGCCCATAATCAGGGCCTTGCCACCCGGAATCCGATGGAAAATGTTCGCAAAGCGTTCGCCGTCGCCTTCGCCGTGTTCTCGGGCATCGAGNATGGCAGCATGTATTTTTGTGCTGACGGTTTCGAATGAATCTTCCGGGTCAAAAAACACTTTCGCATTCACTTCGGGGGCGTCGTGGTCGAAATGCTGTTTGACTATGAACGAAAAGGCAATATGCTTGCGCTGATAGAGGGCGCGGCGGTGAATGAAGCGGTTCAGGCGTGGATACAGGACAATCGTTTTGAGCGCTGCAGTTAGAATGAGGCTGAAAAGCGTAAAGTGTTCTTGCGAGTCCGTGTCTGCCTGGGCTTTTTTGATGAGCTTGAGGTAGGCCAAGGCGTTTTCGATATTGATTTCTTTCCCGTAGTAAACAGCGGATTCATTACGTCCACGCATCATATAGGGCATGAGCGCATTGAGCGCATGCTGACCAGTTATGCGCGTACCGTCACAGCGATCGCGAAACAGCATAATGGCCTTACTATATGGAATATTGGATAAAGAGTAAACAGAGGCCTATCTGGGGCGCGCATTTTCCTGCAATTGCTGGCGCTTCTTTCTGTACTCGAGGATTGGTAAATCCCCCTGGAAAAGATTTTCGCCGATTTTGAGTGCCGAAGCCTTTGGCTCCTGCGTTTGGACAACCCTGCGATCCTGATGCGCCACATATACATTGAACGGCATCGCCGCTCGTGCAATGAATGTGCCGATAATCGGAATACGCGCAAATGCCTGATAGAAGCGCAGATAGAGGAGAGTGTTCTCTTCGTCTACAGGAACAAAGGCAGCCAGAACGCGCACTTTGTCGGCTATTCGGTTTTCCCATAGATTCGGGAAAAGAAATTCGATTTTATAGCCATTTGGAGAAGGCACGGGCACTTCATCTGGTTTTTTAGGTTTTTGCCCACTGTCGACTTCGTTATAGACATACATGAAGAATTTGTGGTCGGAAACCCATTCCACCGCCGGACCATTGACAAGAGTACGGTTGCCGCGACCAATGGTGTTGTAGTGCACAAAGGGAAGGTGCACGCAATCGAGCTGATTCTCTATGACCCGGGAATAATGCGCTTTCCAATGGTCCGCAACAGTGGCGTACTTCGCATTTTCAGGTATATCGTCGAAGAATTCAGGGATCTCCGGGTTCGGCGGTTCGCTGCCATACCATACCCATATGAAACCGTGCGCTTCATAGACAGGCCATGAACGTACTCTGAAATTCGATGGAACCGGCGCGGATCGGCCATTTGCCGGAATCACCGTACACTTTCCTGAAGGATCGTATTCAAGACCATGGAAGGGGCACTGGATTTGGTCACCATTGCAGACCTTGCCAAGAGAAAGCGCCGCTCCTCGATGCGCACACATATCGGAAAGGCACGCGAGAAAACCGCTCGCAGTCCTGTAGAGTACAAGCTTTTCTCCAAAGCGCGTCATGCCGACCGGCTTTATGCCGACTTCGTTTGAAGAAGCGATCACATACCATTGATTTGGAATCATGCATTTCTCCTTTTCGGTCGAATCGGCCGATTATGCTTCAGTTACGATCACCGCGACCAGACGCACTGGCTTGGCTGTATGATTTTCTATGCTATGCGCGGCTCCGCCGCCTGTAACAAGGACATCGCCAGGATACACCGTAGTAACTGCACCATTATCATTTACTGTAGCATTTCCTTCTATAATAAAGAAATACTCGGTCTCTCCGCTGTGCGTATGGGTGCCTATTCCGGCTTCCGGAGGAATGGTGAGTTCGGAAAAGAGACGAAGATGCGACGCAAGCGCATCGTTGGGCAGCATTGCCAGGCTGACATCGCCTTTTCCTCCTCGCATTTGATGTCTGGTTTCGAAGGTTCTTTCATGTGCTCTGATAATCACGTGAGACTCCTTTTGCAGCAAGAATGAGCGCTCGTGCCAGATACTCCATCGGATCGATAAACGGTATTTCAAAGTCCCGCTGGGAAAGCACGAGCGGCACTTCGGTACAGCCGGCGACGATTGCATCAGCGCCTTGCGCGATGAGCTGGCGCGCTGCCTGCATGAGAAGCCGATGCGGTTCCTCGCCGAGGTTGCCTGCTTTTATGCCCTTCTTTCCATAAATAGCTTCCATTACCTTGGATCGATGTGTCTCTTCGTCGGGCCACAGGATTGTTGTATCCGGCATGGCAGTCTCGAAAAGCCGGGTCTGTCTGGTGCCGATGGTGCCAAGAATACCCAAAGCCCGAATGGGTGGCGTAAACGAATGAAGGGCTCTGCTGGTTTCCTCGAAGGCGGAAAGGATGCGAAGCGTACAGTTCCGGCGCACGTTTGGCAAGAAGGCATGCGCGGTCATGCAGGGCATGCCAGCCACATCAGCTCCGGCGGCAAGAAGTCTTCGAGCGGATGAGAGCATGGCTGGCAGCGGGTTTTCGCCTCCTTCCAGAAGGTATCTGGTTCTGTCCGGAATCGAAGGATCCGAATCAACAATAATGTGAAGATGGTCTTGATCGCGGGGGGCAGCATCCAGGCGCACCAGCATGGAGAAAAATGCAGCNGTGGCGTCAGGACCCATGCCGCCAAGAATCCCAATGGTTCCTCGTTTCATGGCATTATTATGAAGAAGCGGTGCGGTGATGTAAATAGATGCTTAAACGAAAAATTTGCTCTTGCAGCCAGCAGAAAATGGATGCATAATTTTGTAGTTGCTTAACGTACACTCGTAAAGCAAGGAGGTGCTGCATGGCTGAAGAAAAGAAAAGGGGCGCCCTGGATTGGTATTTCAAGACCAANCTGNTGGCGCGTATTCTGATCGGCCTGATTTTGGGNGCGATTGTCGGCATTATTCTGGGTTTCTTTCCGGACTCAGTAAAACCCTTTGTCGACAACTCGAAGTTCTTTGGTGACTTATTTATCAGGCTGCTCAAAATGATTGTGGTCCCTGTGGTTTTGTTCTCGCTGATCGCAGGCGCAGCGAGCATAGCTCCGTCGAGGCTGGGCAGGGTCGGTGTGAAAATACTGGTGTACTATATTTTGACGAGCGCGTTTGCGGTGTTCATAGGACTAGTATTCGCCAATATTTTCCAGCCGGGGGCAGGGTTTAACGTGGTAGGCGATGCTGCAGTAAAAGGTACACAAGCTGCTCCTCCTACCATCGTTCAAATTTTGCTCAATATCGTGCCGACCAACCCCTTCGAGTCGCTGATGAAGGGTGATGTCTTGCCGATTATTTTCTTTGCGGTCGTCTTCGGAATAGGGCTTTCTTACATCAAGGATTCCAAGCAGCAGGCGCTTGCCAAATCTGGCACAGTGCTGCTCGATGGAGTGAATGCCGCTGCCGAGACGATGTACAAGGTCGTGGGCGGCATCATGCAGTATGCGCCTATCGGCGTGTTCGTGCTCATTGCCCAGGTGTTTGCCCAGCAGGGGCCGAAAGCGATCGGCACATTACTGATGGTTACTTTGACAGTATATGTCGGGCTGATTGTGCACCTGGTAGTGACCTATGGTGGGCTTCTCGCAGTGTGGAAGCTTGGATTCATCAAATTTCTCAAAGGTGCGAATGAGGCGATGATTACAGCTTTCGTGAGCCGTTCATCGAATGCCACGCTGCCGGTGACCATGCGCTGCAGTGAAGAGAATCTCGGCATACCGCGTTCGATTAGTTCGTTCACGCTGCCGCTCGGAGCGACCATCAATATGGATGGGACAGCGATCTACCTTGGCGTGTGCGCGATGTTCATCGGTTTTGCAACCAACCAGCCGCTTACGCTCAATCAGCAGCTTACCGTTATCATCACCGCGACCCTGGCGAGCATCGGTACGGCAGGCGTGCCTGGTGCGGGCGCAATCATGCTCCTTATGGTGCTCGATTCGGTTGGGCTCAAGGTAACCGAAGGTTCGGCGGTCGCAGCGGCCTATGCCATGATTCTCGGTATCGATGCGCTTCTGGATATGGGCCGCACAAGTCTGAACGTGACTGGCGACATGGTAGGCTCGGCAATCGTCGCAAAGACAGAAAAAGAACTCGATTTGTCAAAATGGAAATAAAAAAACAGCCTTTGCACATTGCATGAAAAAGCGGCGTCCGCGGTTGGGCGCCGCTTTTTGTCAATATATGGATTGTTGGAACTGGTTCGAGCTACGGCGGGACCGGGAATGAGCTGGGTTCAGAAGGGTACAGGCTCTGCAGTGCAGATTCACGGGAAAATGGAGCCAGGCTTCAATTGCGCTGCATTCAATCCGCCGAGACGAGTGCCTTCTTTTACTGCTTCATGAATAGAGCCTCCACGCTCAAGTATGCGGGCAAGCCCTGCGCCGAATGCATCGCCCGAACCGATGGGGTTGCGCACGTTGACCGGGTCGACAGGCTGTTCGCAGAGCTGGCTGCCGTCCCAGTAAAGCGTTGACTTTGCGCCGCGCGTGACAACAAGGTATGTGCCAAACTTCTCATAGAACGTGCGACCTGTTTCGGCAACGAGGCTGTGTGCAGGCCCATCTTCCCGCACTTCGTCATAGGGTATGCCAAGTGTCTGGGCGAGCTCCTCAAGATTCGGTTTTGCACACAGAGGATGGAATTCAAGGCATTCGAGCAGATCCTGTTTCTTGATATCGAGGTAAAGGCGAGCACCTGCTTCAGAGGCAATTTTGGCAAGCCGGGCCATGGTGCCGGGCACTATGCCCGTCGCTACCGTTCCAGACAGCAGTACCGCATCCGTTTTTTGAACAAGCTCAGAAAAACGGGCAATAATCGCTTCGCTGGTACCCGGGGCAACAGGGAGGGATTCTTCTACAAGTTCGGTTGCATGCCCTTCCGATTCTTCGATAAGCGTCGTGCAAAAGCGGATGGGGGCATTGGACTCGACCCATTCGATTGGTAGTTTGTCCTCCGCACACATGGAGAGAAACCAATCGCGGTACGGGCCGCCCAACTGCGTCAGGTGCACTGCTCGCTCACCGAGCTGAGTGAGGATGCGTGTGGGGATTATCCCTTTGCCGGCTACATCGATGCGCCACTGCGCGGTGCGGTTGACTTCGCCTGGACGAATCTTGCTGAATACAAGCGTCTTTTGAATGGTAGGGTTGAGGCAGACGACGAGAAAACTGGGCTCGCGAGGCGCCGCCGAGCTAGGATCGCTTTGAATCTGGCTGGTGTGATTGCGGCTCCATTCATGCTGGTTGCCTTGGTTCCGGCTCCCAGCCTCTGAGATTGTTCGCAGAATGTTTGAATTTTGAAGCATGGAGCGAATATAGCATAAAAAGAAGGCAAAAAAAAGCAGAACGAGCTGCTGCCCGGCATGCGAGACCGGGCTGCAAGCAAGACCAGGAATCAAGACCAGGAAACAAAACCGGGCTGCTCCTTTTTAAATGCTCACTCTTTTATTACATAATAATTCAAATATGCTTGCATAAAATCGCAATAAATTGTATTCTTCATGCATGAAGATTCATTCTTCCTTGCTTCGCATCCTCATGTTCCCCAAGGCCCGCCTCCGTCGATACCCAGCATAATGGAGCGCGAGCAGACAGATACATGGTGCACATGCAGATCTGCTATTCTCGCTTTCCAGCAGGAACGCGCCGAAAGCGCGGCCGAGTACAATTCACATATCTATTCAAAGGAGAAGGAAATACATGAAAAAGAAGATTGTTCTTGCATATTCAGGCGGCCTCGATACCACTGTCATCGTTCCTTGGCTCAAGGAAAATTATGACTGCGACGTGATCGCGGTCTGTGGCGATGTCGGTCAAGAAGCAGATTTTGATGCTATCGGAAAGCGCGCTCTTGCGTCGGGCGCATCGAAGTTCATCAAGCTGGACCAAAAAGAAGAGTTCGTAAAGGAATATCTCTGGCCGCTCGTCAAGGCAGGCACTCCGTACGAGAAGAAATATCTCCTTGGCACGAGCGCGGCGCGGCCCCTGCTCGCGAAGGGGCTGGCGGAAGTGGCGCTTGCTGAGGGAGCCGATGCCGTTGCGCACGGCTGCACGGGCAAAGGCAATGATCAGGTACGATTCGAGCTCGGTGTCAAGGCTTTTGCTCCCGAAATGGAAGTAATCGCTCCCTGGAGAATCTGGGATATCCAGAGCCGCGATGAAGAAATTGCCTACCTCGAAGCACGGGGCATCCCGTGCCGATGAAAAAATCCGACTCTTACAGCCGCGACGACAATCTCTGGCATATCAGCCATGAAGGGCTCGATCTCGAAGACCCGGCGAATGAGCCGCATTTCGAAGGCATGCTCAAGATGTGCGTGACGCCTGAAAAGGCGCCGGATAAGCCTGAGTACGTGACCATTGGCTTTCAGAATGGCGTGCCGGTTTCGGTAAATGGCCAAAAGCTCGACCCTGTTTCCATAGTGAGCAAGCTCAACAAGATAGGGGGAGCAAACGGCATCGGCATTGCAGACCTCGTGGAAAATCGCGTTGTTGGCATGAAATCCCGCGGCGTGTATGAGACCCCAGGTGGAACGATTATCATGGAAGCACACGACAGGCTGGAAATGCTCTGCCTCGATAAAAAGACACTTTCATTCAAAATGACGGTGGCTCAGCGCTTCGCCGAGATTCTCTACGAGGGCGAGTGGTTCAGTCCGCTGTGCAAAGCGCTGTGTGCATTCGTCGATTCAACACAGAGCACAGTGACAGGGCAAGTAACGCTCAAGCTGTACAAGGGCAATATCATATTCGCCGGAGCCACGTCTCCATATTCGCTCTATGATGCGAGCCTTGCCAGCTTNACAACGGGTCCCTTGTTCTCGCATAAAGATTCTACGGGCTTCATCAATCTGTTCGGGCTTCCCACGAAAGTGCGGGCGCGGCTCAATGAACGCATCAAAAAGGACGGACTCGCGGCGGGGCCGGATGTCGTCAAGCCAGGCAGCTCGGGGTATACTGCTCCTGCAGGGGATTGAGAAAGAATGGCGACATTGTGGCAGTTTGGAGGCAGCGAGGGCCTCGATCCGGCAGTTGACAGGTTCCTTTCGAGCCTGGCGGTCGATGCGCGCCTTGTATTCGAGGATATCGAATGCTCGCAGGCGCACGCAATTATGCTGGGCGAACAGGGAATTATACCGCAGGCCGATGCCTCCGCACTTGTCGACGAGCTGGCAAAAATCCGCAAGGATCTGGAAAGCGGAGCGCTCGCTGTGGATCAGAGCGCCGAGGATGTTCACAGCTTTCTCGAAGCAGAACTTACTCGCAGGCTTGGGGATATTGGAAAGAGCATCCATGCCGGCCGCAGCCGTAATGACCAGGTGGCGGTGGCATTCAAACTGCATGTGCGCAATGCGTGCCGCAAGACGCGCGCTCGTATCCTCGATGCGATTTCTAGTTGTCTCGATGTGGCCGAGCGAAATATCGATACGCTCATGCCAGGGTATACCCATCTTCAACGAGCCCAGCCTGTCACCCTTGCGCATCATGTACTTGCCTGGTGCACAGCGCTGGAACGCGATGCTGGCCGCTTTGCAGACGCTGCAACGCGGGCAGACGAAAGCCCGCTTGGCGCCGGAGCACTTGCAGGAAGCGGTCTTTCGGTCGACAGAGAAAGAACGGCGGAACTCATCGGTTTTTCCCGCGTTTCGACAAATACGATGGATGCGGTTGCCGACCGCGACGCCGCAATCGAATATGCTGCGAGTGCGGCGACACTTATAATGCATCTTTCGCGCGCGTGCGAAGATATTGTGCTGTGGGCTTCTTCGGAATATGGCTTTGTGAAGATCTCGCCGCGTGCAAGCACTGGTTCGAGCATTATGCCGCAGAAACGCAACCCAGACCCCGCAGAGCTCATCCGCGGCAAGGCAGGGAGGGTGTTCGGAAACCTCCAGGCACTCCTTGTCATGGAAAAAGGTCTGCCTTACGCCTACAATCGTGATTTACAGGAAGACAAGGCGCTGTTCTTCGAAATAGAAGAAACTGTCAATGGCGCGCTCGAGGCGTTCAAGGTTCTTGTGCAGAGCATTGAACCTGATGCCGGGCGAATGCGCGCAGCGCTCGATGAAGGCTATCTTGAAGCAACGGATGTGGCGGAGTTCCTTGTCAAGGCGGGAGTACCTTTCAGAACTGCATATCAGGCGGCGAAAATGCTCGTTCAGCGCTGCGCGGAGGAACAAAAAAGCCTGCGCGCAATTACGCAGGCCGACCTGGCTGTGCATGAAGCTTTCGAGAAAGCAGGAGCAAGCGCTGCCGAGCTTGCAGAATATCTCGAACCGCAGGCCTGCGTGGCGAGAAGGATGCAGACGGGTGGGCCTGCCCCCCTGCGCACGCGCGAGCAGATCGATCGCCTGCGGACCTGGCTGCAGCTGGCTGCACGATGAAAAGACTCCGCAGGTCTGGATGGAAGACTGCACGGCAGCCCATCGTGCGGGCCGTGCCCTTCTGGCGGAGCCTGCTATAGCGCGAGCCGGTAAATTGCTTCGATATCCTTCGAGCGCAAGGGCACAAAATGCCCCACCGTATGCGCATCGTAATCGGTGCATTTGCGCGCCATTTCAGCGATGCGCGAATCGTCGATACCAATCTCGCCAAGACGCACTTTCTGGCCGATACTTCTCCAGAATGCCTCAAGACGGGCAATTCCTTCGCGGGCCACTCGCTCAGGGTCGAAATAGTTGTCTTCGACTCCCCAGACACGCACGGCATACTGCGCAAAGCGGGCAACATCGTGTGTGAGCGTGTACTTCATCCAGGCGGGGGTGACGATAGCGAGCCCAGCGCCGTGCGCGATATCGTAAATTGCGCTGAGTTCGTGTTCGATGTCGTGCGAGGCCCAATCGCCTACGCGCCCTGTGTTCAAAAGCTCGTTGTGCGCGACGGTGCCTGCCCACATGAGCTCTGCCCAGTCATTATAGGATGTTGGGTTTGCGAGGACACGCGGGGCAGCAGCGATAACCGTCCGGAGTGTGGCTTCGATCAACCTGTCGGTGAATTCGACGGGCTTCGAATTGGTGAAGTATCGTTCCATGAGGTGGCACATGATGTCGGTGACACCATTGGCAATCTGGGCGGGCGGAAGGGTAAAGGCGCGCTCGGGATTGAGAATCGAGAAGCGTGGGAAAATGCAGTCGGCATTGACAGCGCGCTTGAGCTGGCCATCTTCTTTGGTGATGACGGAGCCGGGGCTGGATTCGCTGCCTGCTGCGGGGATGGTGAGCACGGTGCCCACAGGAAGTGCTTTCGTGGGAAATGCCTTGCCTGTATAAAAATCCCATACGTCGCCATCGTAGACTGTACCAATTGCAATGGCTTTCGAGGAATCGATGGCACTGCCGCCGCCAACTGCGAGGATAAGGTCGATGCTGTTCTTGCGGCATAGTTCGATGCCTTTATACACCAGGCTGAGGCGTGGATTCGGCTGGACACCGCCGAGCTCGAAATAAGAAATTCCAGCTTCGGTCAGTGCTTTTCGTATGGCAGGAAGAAGACCTGTGCGTTCCGCGCTGCCGCCGCCGAAATGCAGAAGCACCCGCTTTCCGTATTGGGCTGCGATTCGCCCAACCTCGGCCTCATAGCGTTTTCCAAAATAAATCGTTGTGGGATTATGAAATA
>JGI24721J26819_10001979_pt1 | contig 22799 bp, 17 predicted proteins | sample YelNatPaOPGAMG01_FD_26819 | JGI IMG/M metagenome (IMG submission 26819) | reverse complement strand
CGAACCCGCCAGTACTTTATGCGCTGCCAGCCATCCCTTAAATCCTCTGCTTGGCCTGGGGGCCTCTTCCTGCGGAAACGTGCCGACCTCCACAACCTCCGAACCGTAGAGCACGGGAACCCCGGGGCCCCTTTCCAGTTCGTACCGGTGATCTACAATCGGTACCTGCGGCCTGGCCTCCTCGGTCCTCTCCCAGGCTTGTCGATAATCGATCACCGGAGGGAGCTCGGAAATGCCCGCCTGGGATGTATGTCCCGGCATACCTGATTCCGTTGACTCGGCTCCCGAACCGGTCGAGATGGATATGCCTGCCATTCCTTGTCCCCCGGGCTGCATGATGTCCATCCCGTAGGCACCATGGCCCTGTGTCGGGCCGCCCGCCTGGAGGGAAAAGGTATCCCTTATCTCTTCCAATCCCTTTTCACCGGGGACCTCCCAGCCCTGGGGGGCTTGCTCCTCCACGGGCGTCTCCACGGGGACCGCCTCCGTCACCTCGGGGGGCGGTGGCGTGACCCTTTCCCATCCCGGGGGCTCAACCGGGGCGGGGGTAGCGGTTTCCCTGGCCCCGGGCGGGATGATAACCGTGGCCGGGCTCTCGGGGACCGGGGGCGGAAACTCCCGGGGGGCCGCCGCCCATTCCGGGGGACCTTCTGCCGTCGGGGGGGCTTGCTCCTCCACGGACGTCTCCACGGGGACCGCCTCCGTCACCTCGGGGGGCGGTGGGGGAACGTATGCAGGGATTGATACGGCAATCGGGGGAGGGGCGGTATAGGGTGGGGTTTGGCCGGACACGGGAAAAGCCCCGGTTCCCGCCTCGGCTCCTCGAAATGACGCCTCCCCCGGCAGGCCCGTCGTTTCGGGAACGGGCACGGTCTCCCTACCCGACGGAACACTGATCCCCAACTCCCGAAGGGATTTTACCGCCAGCTCGGCCACGATGGTGCGTTTACCCTCTTCTCCGAGCTTCTTAAGCCATTTCTCCGGCTTCTTTTCTTGCGCATAGAGGGCCTTCAGGACATCGATGAAGAACCTCTCGTGCGGAACGATGTTTTCCCTATACCATTCTCTCTCCTGGTCAGAAAGTTGGGATGCGTCCTTGTTGAATATGGATTCCGCGATGCCCGGCAATGCCTTGCCTTGCGCTGCGAGGTACTTGTTGATCAACTTGACGTAAAACCTGGACATTGCTCCCTCCAAACCCCCTACTTCGGTTATCTCGCGGAACCCCTATTCGGGTAAAACATGCCCTTTCCAACTCCCAACAAGCCAAAAGCCCCACCTTCAACAATTCTAACTTCGACGCGAGCTCGCAGTAAAGCATCCTCGAGATCGCGGCCTCCGTATATATAGCATTCGTCGACGCGTTCCAATTTGCATGGAGGACGTGAGGGACACCCGTCTTTGTGCTCGTTCTGGCCTCCGCTCCGAATGGGTTCCTCAACGTCGGAAATCCACCGATGCAATGGCCGAGGAAAACAGGAGATGGCCGCCGTCAGGCGGTGAACATGAGGGTTGCGGAGCCGAAGGCTACCTTCGATCCTCCTCCATCGAAGATTTCGACCTTTGATAATATCACGCGTTCTCTCTTCCCTTCCGCCTCACCAAGGGCAACGAGTGGGCCTGCACCGATCTCATCCAGATAGTTCAACTTCATCTCNACGGTGACCACGCGTCGCGAACCTTCCGGAAACAGGGTCACGGCGGCCACCCCGGCGGCGGCGTCTGCCAGCGAAAAGACGACCCCGGGATGTACCTGCCCTCGCTCATCCAGGTGGCAAGGTCCCGCATCGAGCTCCAGGAGGGATCTTCCGGGAAGCAGTTCTTTTACCCTCATGCCCAGGAGGAGGTAGTAGGGGGCATACCTGGTACGGTCCTTGACGATTTCCTCGACTCGCTGCTGCCACTCCTGCTGCGAGAACACTTTTCGCCTCCGCCTAATGAAATCCGAGGTGTCGGTACATAGTATAAACGTGAGGAAAGGGGGCCACAATCCGTATCCCACATGAAAGGACGTTGCGCACTTATCGATGAACCTTTCGGAGGCAGGGGTTATTCGGGCATGTCCAATTGTCCGGTTGCCTTCCGGGAGGCAAGGGAACCGGCACGGCGGGTCCCGCCGCTTACACTCCCTGCCGCCTCTCCGAGATAGAAACACGGCCCTTGACTTTTGCGGGCCCGGAATCCTCCTCGAAGTCCTACGCCTACCGCCAGCGCGGACCTGCGCGGGCAACGGCCTTCTTCTCCTTCCTATTCGCCTGGCGCGGGAGGATGCATCCGGAGCGGTCAGGCCTCCAGCACCGCCCCCCTGGACGCGGTGGTGACCAGGCGCACGTAACGGCGCATGAATCCCCGCGGGATATCCCTCTCCCTGGGCTTCCAATTCTTTCTACGCTCCGCCATTTCCGACTCCGCCAGGTGCACCTCGAGGGTCCGTGCCGGGATATCGATGGAGATGAGGTCACCGTTCCGGACCAGGGCTATGGGCCCGCCATCGAAGGCCTCCGGGGAGACGTGACCAACGCAGGGACCGGAAGTCGCGCCGGAGAAACGCCCGTCGGTCACCAGGGCTATGCGGCGCAGGCCTTGCAGCTCCAGCCCCGCTGTAACCGCCAGCGTCTCCGGCATCCCCGGTCCGCCCCTGGGGCCCTCGTTGCGGATGACCACCACCTCCCCCTCTCGCAAGCGGTTCTCCCGCAGGGCGGCCAGGCACTCGGCCTCGGACTCGAAAACCCGCGCCGGACCTTGGAAGCGCATCATATCCCGGTCCACCGCCGATTGTTTGACCACCGCACCGTCCGGGGCCAGGTTCCCGTAAAGCACCACCGTCCCTCCCTCCGGGAAGAATGGGTTGGCACGGCTCCTGATCACCCCCCGGTCCTTGACCTCCACGTCTTCCAGGGCCTGCTCCAGGGTTTGCCCCAGGACATTCATGGTATCCAGGTGAAGATCATCGGCGATCTCCTTCATCACCGCCAGTACCCCTCCGGCGCGATAAAGGTCAAGGATGCCGTGGGGACCGTTGGGGGCGATGGAACAGAGAGTGGGAATCCGCCGGTTGAAATCGTTGAAGCGGGAGAGGGGCAGGACGCATTCCAGTTCATGGGCGATAGCCGGGAGGTGGAGGGCGGAATTCGTGGATCCCCCTATGGCCAGATCCACCATGAGGGCGTTCTCCAGGGATTTCAAGCCCAGGACCTTCCGCGCTGTCAGCCCCTCCTCCACCATCCTTACCACGCGCATCCCGGCTTTCCGGGCGAAGAGCAACTTCTCGGAATGGAAGGCGGGGACGTTGGCCGAACCGGGTATGGTCAGGCCCATGGCCTCGGCCAGGCATTGGAAGGTGTTGGCCGTGCCCATGAGCTCGCAGGCGCCACAGGTGGCGCAGGTCGTGGTCTCCAGCTTGTCCAGGAGCTCCGAATAATCCTTGTGAAAAACGCTGCCCCGGTAGCGAGGGCCGAACCTTATCTGGAAGGAATTGGGTCCCCCAGTCACCATCACCGTCGGGAGGTCAAGACGACAGGCGGCCATGATCATCCCAGGGATGATCTTGTCACAGGAAGCTATTAGCACCAGCCCGTCGAAGAGCATGCTCCGCACGTAGGTCTCCACGGTGTCCGCGATGAGCTCCCTCTGGGGAAGCACGAAGCGCATTCCCTCGTTCCCCTCGGTGAAGCCGTCGCACGGAGCAGGCACGTTGAACTCGAACGGTATGCCTCCAGCGGCATGGACGCCCTCCTTCACGCGTTCGGCCAGGACCCTCAAGTGCATGTGGCCGGGGTTCATCTCCGTTTGGGAGCCGGCCACGGCGATGATGGGCTTCTCCCGGAGCTCATCGATGTCCACCCCCAGTCCCCTCATGATGGCCAGCCTGGCCACGCTCACCGGGAAATCGCTGCCGTCGAAAATGGGACCACTTTTGATCTTCATGGACACCTCCCCGTCGTTCGCCTCCGCCCCCTTATCTGAGGAACCTCCCAGTCGTTCGGCGTTGCCCCGTCGTCCAGGTAAAGGAAAGTGGGCTCCCTGCAGCGAGCCAGGTATAGCAGGCTTCTACCCGGTGTGGGCACGCGAAAAAGCATTGCCACGAAGCTGTCCTCTGCACCCAAGGGAACAGGTGTAATTCAGTCCATTCCCAGGAGCTTCCGCACCCGCGCCACGATGCGCGGAAGTACTTCCCCCGACTTGCCAATGATGCCCACATCAACCAGTTTCTGGAAATAACACCCGGTGGCGTTAATCTCTATGAGCTTGGCTCCGGCGCTCTTGGCGTACTCCGGCAGGTAGGCCGCGGGGTACACCGCACCCGAGGTTCCCAGGATGAGGAACACGTCCGAGCGCCTCGCCTCCTGGACTGCCTGGGGCATGTCCTGCACCGGCTCCCCGAAACCCACCACGTCCAGGCGGCAGATCCCTCCACACCAACAACGGGAGGCCAAGGATATGAGGCCCTGCAGATCCCCTTTCTGCAATAGCTCGACGAGCTTCCGGCCCAGCTCGAAAAGGTCCTCCCGGCTCAAGCCGATCTTGCTCCCGCAGCCCAGGCAGGCCAGGCGGAAGATGTTCCCGTGAACCTCGATAACCCGGGTGTTCCCCGCCTCGCGGTGCAGGTTGTCTATGTTCTGGGTGATGACCGAGCGGAGGATGCCCATCCTCTCCAGTTCCCCCAGGGCCAGGTGCCCGGGGTTGGGATGGGCCCTTTCCAGCACCTCCAGCATCTCGGAGACGAAGGTCGTGGCCGAAGCGGGGATCTTGGAGCCGCGAAAGAGGGAGGAGAAGATATCCCCGCCGCCCAACTCGTAGGGATCAAAGCGGTCCCAAAGGCCTCCCGGGTCGCGGAAGGTAGGTATGCCACTCTCCGCCGAAACCCCCGCGCCGGAGAAGGCCACCAGGTTCTTGGCGCCGGCGATCAGCCGGGCCGCTTCTTCTACCAGCTCCTCATAAGCCAAGACAGCCGCTCCCTTCCTCGCACGCCAGGAACGGGGTGACGCTTCCATGGTCACGCTTCCATATACCCAATGGTAAACCGAGTATCCCGGCCATCTCAATTCCCTCTTCACCGGTCGCCAAGGGCATGGGCATCCGCATCCCCGTCGCGGCGATGGCCTCGGGGTCGCCCGCCGCCCATCCCCACGGCCTCGACGCCTACGCAATCCAGCCCATGGCGCAACGTAGGGCGTGGAAGGGCTGGCTTCTACCGCGGGAAAGCGGGCGGGAAGAGGGACATCCCCTTTCCCGATCCCCATCCTGCTCCGCCCGGGTTCCTGCCCCTTGGCATCACGGGTGCGCTTCCCCCCTCCCTCCCCGAGGACCTTGGTCCGGCATGAAAGCCGACCGCTCCAGTACATCGCCCTCTCGTAAGCCGCAGGAGATGAGGGCATGACGCGCCAAGCAAGGATGGCCCGGCATCCGGGTCGAGCCCCTCGACCGAAACGGTTGAGGTGATAACCTGTATATTAAAATCCGGCACCCGGACGGGCCCCCGGGTGGGCCGGCTGGGAACGGCCTGGGGCCTCGCCATCCCCTTTGGGATTGGCAAGCGAAGTCGGTCGTAATGTCTGGTAGGTACCCGCAAAGGAGGGATTGACTTGCCCAAGAAGACGGCCCTCTACCGGTGGGACGCGGAGGATTACCGTCGTTTCTCCTCTCAACAGAAGAAGTGGGGACGGGAGCTCATGGACAAGCTCCGCCTCCGAGGGGACGAGGACATCCTGGACCTGGGTTGCGGGGATGGGATGCTGGCCGCGGAGTTGGCGGAACGAGTCCCCCGCGGCTCGGTCCTGGGGGTGGACATATCGCCGGAGATGATCCGTAACGCTCGTCTTACCTATCCCCCGCACCGCTACCCCAACCTCTCCTGGGAAGTGGCGGACGCCAGTCGTCTCCCCTTCAAGGAGCGTTTCGACGTCGTCTTCTCCAACGCCGTCCTCCACTGGATCAGGGACCAGTCGGCGGTGCTGGTCGGCATATCCCGCGCCTTGAGGCCCGGTGGGGTGATGCTGGCCCAGATGGGCGGCCGCGGCAACGCCGCCGAGGTAGCATGCGTGCTGGTTTCCCTGATGGCCTCCGAAAAATGGTCCTCTTACTTCCATAATATGGATATTCCCTACCTCTTCCACGCCCCGGAGGACTACGTCCCCCTCCTGGAGGAGGCGGGCCTTGACCCGGTGCGCGTGGAGTTGATCCACAAGGACATGGTCCACGAGGGCAAGGAGGGCATGGCCGGGTGGATACGGACCACGTGGCTGCCCTTCACGCAGCGGGTTCCCCAGCGCCTGAGGGAGGACTTCATCACCGAGCTCGTGGACGGTTACCTGCGTGATTTCCCTCCCGACGAAAATGGCCTGGTCCATGTGAACGCCGTGCGGTTGGAAGTGGAAGCCCGCAAGCCGTTATGACCCCCGAAGCGCCTGGATTAGTATCACCGCGCCCACGATAATCATGATCGCGGTGAATAATGATCTTACCGTCCGGGATTCCAGCCGTCTGCTCATGAACCGTGCCCCCACCTGGGAAGCGACCAGGGCGGCAGCGACGGAAGGAGCCAGGATCATTGTCTCCACGGCCATCCCAAAGGCGTGCACCAGGAAAGCCACCAGGCAACCGGCGGCCACGATGAAGGGAGCGGTACCCGCCGCTTCCCGGGCATCCATACCCATGAGAACCAGGACGGCCATGGTGAAGGGACCGCCGTCGCGGGCGACGAAACCGATGGCCAACCCGATGCCCAACCCCATCAGGACGCCGATCATCACTTCCCTTTTCCTGGAGATCCCTCCCCCCGACATTCTTCGCCCCCGCAGGACCAGCAACCCCACCAGGATGTTAACCCCGGCAAAGGCGATCATGAGGGCCCGGGAGGAGGTGGGTCGCGCCAAAAGGGCACCCAGCGGGCTTCCGGCGAGCACGGCCAAGGCGAAGGGTAATCCCGTGCTCAGGCGCACCAGACCCCTCCGCAAATAGACCATGCCGGCCGAGAAACAGGTTATCGAGGAAGTCAAAAGCCCCAGGGGAATGGCGCCGGACTTGAAATTTAGGCCCAGCCAAAAGAGGATGGGTACCAATACCTGGGAACCTCCCGCCCCCACCATGGAGAAGACGAAAGACACGGCGAAAACGGCCAGGGCGATGGTGAAAGCCTGCACGAGTACCTACTCTTCCCCTTCCTCTCCCCGGCCTTTCCCTGCCAGTCCCATCCTCAACTCCCTGGCCCCGGCCAAGAGGATGTTCCTGGCGATGAGGCTCCGCTCTTCCCCGGCCATCCTCTCCAGGACGCGGGCCTTCATCTCCATTGCCTTCACCCTCGTCCCAGCCCCACCCGCCAGGAGAAAGTCCAGGAGGTGGAGGGAAAGCTGCAGCTCTCCCTTCTCCTCCAATTCCTTTGCCCTACCGAACACCCTCTCTTCCTCTCCGACAAGGTCCAACACCTCCCGGGCAACCTCCGCCTCCCTGGCGGGAAAGAGGTGGGAGGGATTCCCGTCGTACCACCCGTGGTACTGGCGGAGAAGGGCCTGGACCACGAAGTAGGGATGCCCGTAGATGGGCGCCAGGTAAGGGCTCCTGGCATATTCTTCCGGCCAGTGGAAAGAGTGCAGCACCTCCTCCTGCCACATCCCCCGGTTGAGCATGTCTACCACCTGCTGGTCGAGATACCGCAGGGCTTCGGATACCTCGAGGCAGGCCTCCCGTACCGTTTCCGCGCCCAGGAGCGGGCTACCATGACCCGGCAGCAGGGCCTCGGGGGATCGTTCGGCCACTTCCTCCAGGGTTATCGCCCATTCCAGGGCATACCTCTGGACTTTGAAGGGGTTCCCCACGTTGGGGCAGGACCAGACCCAGAAATCGGATACGCAGGCCACCTTCCTTTCCGGGATCCACAACCAGAGGTGATCGTCCGTCTCGCCCCGCGCATGGTGCAGCTCCAGGGTGAACTCGCCCACTCGGAGGGTCAATCCGTCCCGGATCGTCTCATCCGGGTACACGAATTCCCAGGGGAAGGCGGGCACTCCCTCCGGTATGTCGAACTGCATGCGATTTATGCGCTCGTGGTAGGGAAGCATCCTGCGGTAACGGTCAAACCTCCGGGGAAGGTTCTCGTGGGCTAGGATCCGTGGGCGCGGATGGCCCCTTTCCTCCGCATCCCGCACGATGAAAGGGGTCCCGAAGGCGTGGTCGGCATGGCCGTGCCCGTAGATGATGTAGATCACCGGCTTGTCGGTCATACGACGCAGTTCTTCCACGATCTGCGGACCGTGGAAGGGCAGGCCAACGTCGAAGAGGACGATGCCTTCACCGGATTCCACGATGCACACGTTGGCCCACATGCGCAGCATGTGTACGCCATCCGCTACCCGGATCATCTCCGCCTCGCCCGAGAAAAGCGGGCTGCTCCCCAAGGAAGTGTCCTCAGCCATCCACAGATCCTCCTTCGGTTCCTTCCCGATTCACTTTGCGCCATCCAGCCTGGATTAGGAGTACAGGTCAATTTCCACTAATTATAAACGGCTTGCGTATGAGCGTGGCGTCCTCTCCCTTCCCCGTAGGACGGGTTTGACGGGGCATCAATGCGACCTCGAAGGAAATTCCAGGTTTTCCCTTTAAGCCTGCCTTTCCCACGGTCGCGCGAAAGTCCACCCCCATGGTCCGCCTCTCCCTCACGTGGTCCTGGAGCCCACGGATGGGCAACCGGGGAACAAGCCCATTCCCCGCACCGGGGTCAATCAGGTGCCCAACCCCGATGCCATCCCGGAGAGAACGATGACGCCGACCGCGGACCCGCGCATCCTGCTCAAGAGCTCTCACCCTGGCCCCGAAAGAAGTGCCATGGTGCCCTTTTCACACCGGGTCCAGGCGGGCTATTCGGGCGTGTAAGGGCGCTGGACCGGACCTCGCGCAGACATCTTATCCGAGGGAAAGGGTTTCCTCCCCTCCGCTGCGGCGATCCTCACCCGCTTGCGGTCAAATAGGCCGGTGGCCGGAATTGTAATTACGGGCTATGCTGAGGCACCGGCGATCCTCACCCGCTTGTGGTTAAATAGGTCTGTGGCCGGCAAGACAATAAGTGCGGGTCAGGTCAGGCCTGGAAAAGGGCGGGTTACGGATAACGCGCCGCGTCCTGGATCGAAAGGAGGGGACCGGATGAACGGGGAGCTGGAAAAGAGGGTCTCGGGCTGGCTGGAGGGACGGGTGGACGCCTTCGGCTTCGCTCCCGTGGAGCGATTCGAGGAGGCCCCGGACGAGCACCATCCCCGGAGAATCTGCCGGGACGCGGCCGCGGTCATCGTCTACGGGTTGACCGTGCCCCGCGCGGTCCTCGCCTCCCCGGCTTACGGGCTCCACCTCCTGCAGAGGAGCTATCACACCGCCTATCCTTACCTGGACCAGGTGGGACTGGACCTCTCCCGTCTGCTGGAGGTGCTTGGTCATCCCGCGGTGGTCATCCCCTCCTACGCCCCGCTGGTCTTCCAAGGCCTGGAACCCTGGGGGCTCCTGTCCCTGAAGCATGCCGCCGTCCAGGCCGGACTGGGTTCCTTCGGGAGGAGCGGCATGGTCTATCATCCCCGCTTCGGCTCCCTCCTGCGCCTGGGAGCCGTGGTCACCGCCGCCCCCCTCGCGGGGAGCCCGAAAAACGAGGTGGATCCCTGCCCGCCCGGCTGCAACGCCTGCAGGGAAGGATGCCCGTCCGGTGCCTATGGGAAGGATGGGTTCCAGAAAATGGTATGCCTGGGCTATTCCATTAAGCACGGCATCTATCGCCATGTCCTCACCGACGATTACGGGCGGGAGAACTTCGAGATGGTGGTCAACACCACGGGTTACAACTACTGGATAGACTGCACGGAATGCCAGAAAGTATGTCCCCTCAATTCCAAGGGGACGCCGAATGGCGAATGAGGGGGTGCTTTCTTTTTGCGGGTCCTGCTCGTAAGCGAGAACCGCTGCACGGAAAACCTCGTCCCCTTCCCCCTGGGGATAGCCTGCATCGCTTCCGCCGCCCTCCGGGCCGGGCACGAGGTGTCATGCCTGGACCTCATGTTCTCTTCCGACCCGGTGGAAGAAACCCTGGAACGGGTCAGGGATTTCCGGCCGGAATGTATCGGGCTCTCCATCCGCAACATAGACAACCAGGACATGTTCGACTCCGAGTTCTATTTGCCTCCCCTGCGGGAACTGGTACGGGCCATACGGGAGGAAACGGATGTCCCCGTGGTGCTGGGCGGAGCCGGCTTCACCATCTTCCCCCTGGAATGCCTGGAATACCTGGACCTGGAAGTGGGGGTGGTCGGGGAAGGAGAGAGGGCTTTCCTGGACCTTCTCCAATGCCTGGAAAGAGGGGCCGATTACGAATCCCTTCCCGGCTTGGCCCTCCGGCGCGGGGGCCGCGAATGGATAAACCCGCCGGCCCCCCACCTCCGGCCAGATCTCCTTCCCCGCCCCGAACGGGAACTTTTCGATGTCCGGCGGTACGACTGGGTCCCGGGTAGAACGCCGGCTTACACCGCCAACCTGCAGGCCCGCCGAGGATGCCACCTGCGCTGCATCTACTGCACTAATCCCGGAATAGAGGGACGACTGGTCCGCCTCCGCCCCGCACGGGAGGTCGCCGACGAGCTGGCTTCCCTGGAGGCGGATTATGGGATAGGTTTCGCCATATTCACGGATTCCCTCTTCAACTATCCCCGCGAATACACGCTGGAGCTCTGCCGGGAGATCGCGTCCCGCAAGCTCGCCATCAAGTGGTGGTGCACCCTGAACCCCCTGTACTGCGAGGCGGAGATCCTCGAAGCCCTGGGTGCGGCGGGATGCGTGGGAGTGAGCATCGGCAACGAGAGCGGTTCGGAAGGTATCCTCTCCACGCTTAACAAGGGTTTCACCCGCGAACACGTGGTACGGTCCGTTTCCCTGGCCCGGGATGTGGGACTTCGCACCAACTGCTTCCTCCTCCTGGGCGGCCCGGGGGAGAACGAGATCACGGTCAGGGAGAGCCTGGATCTCATGCTGGAACTCGCCCCCACCCAGGTGACGGTCACCGTGGGAATCCGCATCTACCCGGGATGCCAATTGGAGGATATCGCCATCCGCGCCGGCATGATCGAGCCGGGCCAGGACCTCCTCCATCCGGCCTTCTACCTGGAGCCCGAGGTCGCCTCCTGGCTTCATCCCTTCATGCGCGATTTCTGCGACAACCACCCCGGGTGGGTCCTTTAGGAGCTTTTCGGGGGGTATACCCGCGCCCAGCCCTCAAACATCCCTTTTCATCGCCAACATGGCGTCCACCTCTCGAGGCACGGCGACCGAGGTCTTCATGCTGGGTTTATGGCATAATTACCTTGCCGCTTCTCGTTCAAAGGAGCTGGAATTGACGTCTTCCGCGCTTGCAGAAAAGAAGGTGGATGCCGAGGGGCTTTTTCGAAAGGGTCTCCGCGCCGCTCGAGGCACCTGGATGGAGTTCTCCAGCCGGGACGGCTCCCAGGCGGCTGCCGCCTTTTCCTTCTACGTCTTTCTCTCCCTTTTCGCCCTCCTGGCCCTGGCCGGCGGGATCCTGGGCATGATCCTGGGGGGCAGGCCGGAACTCTACCGGCGCATGGTGGATTACGTGGCCGAACAGGCCCCCGGCCTGTCGGAGATGGTCAGGGAAGCCCTCAACACCTCCCGGGACCTGGGCGGGGTACTCGGAATTGTGGGATTCGCCGGGCTACTGCTCACGGGCACCAAGGCCACTGACTCCTTCCAGCTTTGGATGTGCAGGATGTGGGACACCCGTAAACCCCCTTTCCTGAAACGCAAACTGAAGGGGCTGGTCATGCTGATGGTCATCGCGGGGGCGGCGGTTCTGGGGTTCGGAACCTATACCCTGCTGCTCTTCGCCGCCCGAAGGGCGAGCATCCTGAGGATACCCCTATTCCTGGCGGCATTGGCCTGTACCACGGGTATCCAGTTCGGTGGGCTGGCCTTCATCTACCATTATTCCCTGGAAGAGGGGCCCGGTTTCCTGGGGGTATGGAAGGGGGCTCTCCTCGCCTCTCTGCTCATCAACCCCATGCAACTCACACTCACCTGGTATTACTCGAGATTGGGCAACCTCAACGCGGTGTACGGGACCTTTGCCGCCGTGATCCTTTCCCTTACCATGATCTTCTATACCTCTTACGTCGTCTTCTTCGGAGCCGCCCTGAACCGCTCCTTGGCCCAGCGCCGGAATGCGGGCCGTTCACCTGGAGCATAAGGATCGAAGGCTATGGGGTAAATGTCAGTCGTACATCTCCATGGGGGAATGGGAAGGAGAGGTGGAAAATGGGCGAGGCGGAGCGTTACGCGGACTACATGTACGGACTTGTGGACAAGGCGATAAGGGAGATCGGGCCCCGCGAGTCTTGCAGCGAGGCGGAAAGGAGGCTGGGGCGCCTGTTCGCCGGGGAGGTCGAGGGCGCCTGCCGCGAGGTGCGGTTCGAGGAATTCACCTGCAGCCCCAACGCTTTCCTGGGCTTCTTTCCCTTCCTGGTGGCCGGCTACCTGGCCGCCCTGGCCCTATACTACGTGCTCCCTCCCCTGTCCCTCATCGTCACCGCGGTGTGCGTGGGCATACTCTACTTCGAGGTTGTCCGCTACCGCGAGCTGATCGATTTCCTGTTTCCCAGGCGCAAAGGGGAGAATGTGATCGGGATCGTCCCTCCCGAAGGGGAAACCAGGAAGAGGTTCATCGTTTCCGCGCACCTGGACTCCGCCTATGAGTTCAAGGTCTGGTACTGGCTTAAGGGGCTGGCAGTTCCAGCCATGGCCCTGGCCTTTACCGGCCCCCTGGTCCTTTTGGCCGCCTCCCTGGCACGTACCCTCGCCGGTTCCACGGGGATCCCGGACACTACCGCTTTCCGGGTCCTTGGCTACGTATGCATGGCCTTCGTTCCCGTCATCCTACCCTTCGCCCTTTTCCACACCCGGGACGTGGTGCCCGGGTCCATGGACGACATGGCGGGAATCGGGGTCCTCTGCGGCCTGGCCCGTTACCTCGAGGACTCCCGCCAAAAGGGTGGGTTCCGGCCCCGTCAGACGGAGGTCGTTCTCCTGGCCATGTCCGCGGAGGAAGCCGGCCTGCGGGGCGCCAAGCGATACGCCGCTCGACATCGCCAGGAGCTCCTCTCCCTCCCCACTTACGCGGTGTTCCTGGACGGCATCTACGACGAGAGGTATCTGACCGCCTTTAAGCGCGAGCTATGGTGCGGTGCGAAGATGGACCCCTACCTGGTGGAGCTGGCCCGGGAAGCGGCGTTGAAGAACGGGTACCCCGTGAAGGTTGCCGTCATGCCCGTGGGGGCTACCGACGGTAGCGCCTTCGCCCGCGCGGGAATCCCCAGCGTTTCCATATGCTGCCAGGACACCTCCCGCCTGGTGCCCCATTACCACACCCGCCTGGACACCGTGGAGAAGGTGAGGCCGGAATCCCTCGCCGTTACCCTCCAAGTGGTAATGGACATGCTGCAGAAAATCGATGGGGCCGGACCTTGAAATCCGATAACCCCGGGGCCGAAGCCGATAAACAGGAGATGCGGCTTCCGCCCAAGCCATGAACTTACCATCAAACCGCCTCGCCCAGGGAGCCGAGCCCAAAGGCTGTACGGGGTCTCTCGACAATCGAAAGCCCCGATCCGCGAGGCATGCATAACGGGCCAAGGCATCACGAAGGGGGAGGGGGAAAGGTCCCGCATGGCCTCGAGGAGGCCAACCACCGCGGGAGGACGGCCGCCGCGTCCCTCAGGACCGTCCTCCAGAAACGAAGGCCGTATAGTTCCTCTCCCGGTATGCGGCCCGAGAAGATGCCGGCGTAATAATCGATAACGTTCATCCCACCCCCCGGCGGACGGCGGGTGGACATGGAGAGGAGAAAGCAGGGTTGGCCCCATTCGCTCTGCGGCCAGTAGGTGGTGCCTATCAAATAGAGGGGAAAGAAGGGGGACCTTCGCACCTCGGTGGCGTATTCCCGGAAGGAGAAATCCCCTTCCTCGAGGGCCCTCGCTATGCACCCCGCCGCCGCGGCCGCGGAATCGGCACATATGGCCAGCCCCTCGCCGGTGAAGGGATCCACGCCCAGCTGTTCGCCGACGTAGACCACTCGCTCCACGGAAAAACGCTGAAAAGGGGTGAATTTTCTTTCCGGGTAAGCCCGGAAATCAGGCACGCGAAGGGCGGCGGCCATCTCCGGGTGACCCCGCAGCACGGCCAGGAAGCACTCCCTGAGCCTGCGCGCGGTACCACGGGAGAAACCCCCTCCCGTGATCCCTGCGTTGACCACGCTCTCCCCCTCCTCGTTCAGGGAGGGGAAGAACCAGACGTACCCACGGATCCCGAATTTGGGAGGGGTGAAATCCAGGACGAGAGAATGTTGAAGGTCCGCCGCCTCCTCCGGGAAGGGGGCATCGACCTGGAGGAGAAGGGTTTTCTCGCCTCGCCGAGGAACCCCGAACCATTCCCGGCTCTTACCGTTGACCCCGTCCGCTCCCACCAGCACATCCGCCCGGTAAAGTGAGCCGTCTCCGGCCATCACCCTAACCCCCCTCCCTTCACGGCAAGCCCCCACCGCAGGCGCGAAGCGAACTTCTGCCCCTCCATCCACCGCGGCGCGGAGGAGGAAGTCGTCGAACACGCTCCTGCGGACCACGAAGCAGTCCCGGTTCCCGAACTCCGGCCGATATCGCCTTTCCTGGTAGCATATGGTAAATCCCTTCAGGGGCACCCGGGGAAGAACATCGAGATTCAGTTCCAGTTCCCGCAGCCTGCGGGTGACGCGTCCGCTGACCCCTCCCCCGCATATCTTCTCGCGGGGAAACTTTTTCGCCTCCAGGATGAGGATGTTCCCCGCCAAATCCGGGCGCTTGCGGAGCAGGAAAAGGGCGGTGAGCGATCCCGCCGGCCCACCCCCCACTATGATCACCCTGTAGCGCTTCTCATTCCTCATGCCTTGCTTCCAGCCGGTTTTTCTTTCATTCCTCTCCCGTGCGCCGTGTCGCGCTACCGTGGATTATCGTCAGGAGGAGGCCATTACTTTCGTTTTTCACACCCGGACGACCCCTGGCCGTGGAGGTGCCCACACGAGAAACATGGCCGGCGACCCACGACAGGCATCGGTAGCCCGGGTGGGGCCAGGGACCTCCGGAGGCGGCCATGATTCCCACGCCCCAATCCTCGGATCCGGCCCATATCCGCATGGGGGAAAGGGGCATGGACCGCTCCCGTGGGTCCGGATTTCCCATGGTTCCTCGGAGCCAGTAAGCATACCTGGAAAATATCGAACAGAAGGTGGGCACGGGGTTTTCCGGGGAGGTTAAAATGGGCATAGCTTTGAACAGCCGTGGAAACAGGTTTCCTTTACGGCATCGGTAGGGTGGAGAGAGGAGGGAGGAACGATGGGCAGGGAATTCCTGGCGGCATTGGACGCCGGTGGAGGCTCCGGCAGGTGCCTCCTTTTGGATCCGAACACGGGAGAGATCTTCACCGCCAGGAGGGAATGGTCCCATCCCCCGGCTCCCGAGACCATGGGTCTCGGCTATGACCTGGACCTGGAGGATGTATGGAAAAAACTGGGCGAAGCCTGCCGGGAGGCGCTGGAGCGTGCCGGCGCCGTGCCCGGGGAGATCGCGGGCATAGCCACCACCAGCATGCGCAACACCACCGTCATCCTGGACGGGCGGGGAGAAGCGCTCTTCGCCGTCCCCAACCAGGACGCCCGGGCCTTGGCCGAATCCCTGGCCCTGGGCGGGGAAAGGGGGAAAGAGATCCACTCCCTGGGCGGCCACTGGCCCAGCCCCCTTTTCACCGCTTCCCGTCTCCTCTGGCTGCGCAATCACCGGCCGGAGACGCTAAAGGAAGCGGCTGTGGTCCTCGGCCTATCCGATTGGCTGGCCTGGAAATTGGGGGGCAAGGCGGCAGCGGAGATATCCCAGGCCGGGGAGACCCTGCTCTGGGACCTCTCCGCGTCTTGCTGGGCTTCCGAGCTCATCCTCTCCCTGGGGCTGCCGGAAAAGATATTCCCCGAGGCGGTAGCCGCGGGAACATGCCTGGGGAAGCTGTCACCCGAAGCGGCTTTCCACCTCGGGTTGCGGCCAGGAATCCCGGTGGTCGCCGGCGGCGCGGACACCCAGTGCGGGCTCCTCGGGGCGGGAGCCACCTCCCCGGGGGACCTGGCGGTGATAGCCGGCACTACCATGCCCCTGCAAGCGGTGACCCGGGAACCGGTCCTGGATCCCGAGGGGAAGTTGTGGAGCGGAGCCCACGTCATACCGGGCTTATACGTCCTGGAGAGCAACGGGCTCACCGCCGGTTACGTACTCGAGTGGTTCGCAGGCTTGCTGTACTGCGAATACGAGCGGCCCCTTTCCGCGTTCCTGGCCGAGGCACGCCTCGCTCCGCCCGGTGGCACGGGGATCTTCTCCTCGTTGGGTGCCGCTGTTTTCGATGCCCGCACCATAGGCCTCCCGGTAGGCAACCTCTCCCTCTCCCACATGGTCTCTCCTCCCGGCCAGGAGGGCAGGCGGAACCTGAGCCGCGCCGTGCTCGAAGGCATCGCTTACTCCGCCCGGGCCAACCTGGAGCAGGTCGAGGAGGCGCTGGGTGGTAAGGCGGAAAGGGTCTTCGTTGCCGGCGGCCTTTCCAGGAGTCTCCTCTGGACGGACATCCTCGCCGACGTTCTCGACCGTCCGATCACGGCGGCGGACACGCCCGAGGTATCCGCACTCGGAGCAGCCATCTGTGCCGGTGTGGGCGCGGGCCTATTCGAAGACCACGTGCGGGGAGCGCGCTCCCTGCACCTACCCACGCGAAAGCACGTCCCTGGCCCGGACAGGGAGGAATACCGGGTTCTCTACACGGGCTGGAGGGAGGCCTGTTCCCTGCGTTTCGCCTGCGACACCCACCTGTCTGGGCTCATGGCCGCTTCCCTCCTCAGGGGTGCGCAGGTCCGGGTGGAGGAGAAAAAACCGGGCTTCAAGCCGCGTATCCTGGTCACCGCGGTCATGGACCGCGAATCGCTGGAGGAGCTTTCCCGGGACTGCGAGGTACTATACCGCCCCTGGCGCGAGGAGATGAGGATTCACGCCGGAGGCGAGGACCTGGCTGCCGCCGTCTCCGGATACCACATCCTGGTAACCGAGATGGACGTCGTGGATTTCCAAGCCCTGGACCTATCCCCGGACCTCAAGGCGATAGTCGTCTGTCGCGGCAACCCGGTGAACGTGGACCTGGAGTCGGCCAATGCCTTCGGCATCCCCGTGTTGTGGACGCCGGGCAGGAACGCCGACGCCGTTGCCGACCTCACGGTGGCTTTCATGATCATGCTGGCCCGCAACATCCAAGAGGCTTCCCGCTTTCTGCGGGAGGGGAACATCGAGGCCGGAGACCTCTCCCGCATGGCCGAGGCTTACGTGAAGTTTCAGGGTAAGGAACTCTGGGGCAAGACCGTGGGCATCATCGGTCTTGGCGAGGTGGGCCGCCGGGTGGCCTTGCGGGTGCACCCCTTCGGCGCCCGGACGCTTTTCCACGATCCCGGGGTGGGCGAGGAAGAAGGCGCCCTATTCCATGCCCGGAAGGTCTCCCTGGAGGAACTCCTCGCCGCGAGCGACTTCGTCACCCTCCACGCCCCCAAGAGCGAGTCCACCCGGGGCATGATGAACCGCGAGACGCTCGCCGCCATGAAGAGAGGTGCCTACTTCATCAACACCTCGCGGGCCTCGCTGGTGGACCATGACGCCCTTCTGGAAGCGCTCCGATCAGGCCACCTGGCGGGGGCCGCGCTGGACGTCTTCCCCCAGGAACCCCCTCCTTCCGACCATCCCCTCCTCCAGTTGGACAAGGTCATCGCCACCCCCCATATCGGCGGGGACACCGAGGAGGTCTCCGCGCACCAGGGAGCGACGGTCGTTGAGCAGCTGAAAAAGCTCCTCGGCGGCGGAAATCCGGATTACCTCCTGAACCCGGAGGTCATGGAGCACTTCTCCTGGGAGGGCCCCCGGCGTGTGCCCACCCCAGAGGAAAGAGAGCGCCTGGCTCGAAAGGAAAAACCTTCCATCACCTCTTGAGGGTCACGAGAATGGTCAGCGTGCGGGCGAATGGGCTTCGATTATAGCCTTAAGCCCATCCGCTATGCGGTCCAGCTCGTGCATCAGGGCGGTTACCTCCTGCATGGCAGCNGCCTGTTCCTGGATGGAGGAGGATATCTCCTGCATGTTGCCGGCCACCGCCTCGGAGACGGCAGCTATGGAACGCACCGCCTCTCCCATCTCTCCGCTCAACGGCCCGGTGGCCCGCGCGGCCTCGATCACCGAATCGATATGCCGGGTTATCTCGCTGGATACGGCATCGATGCGGGAGAGGAGGCCGTGGGCCCTTTCGCTCACCTCCATGCCCTCACCCACCTTCCCGCTGGCCTCCTCCATGGCCCCGGCCGCCTTGCTCACCAGGTTCTTGATCTCGTTCACCAGCCTCTCGATGCGGCTGGCGGCGGTAGAGGAGTCCTCCGCCAGCCTGCGTACCTCCGCGGCCACCACGGAAAAACCGCGGCCCTGCTCCCCGGCCCTAGCCGCTTCTATGGCCGCGTTGAGGGCCAGGAGCTTGGTCTCATCGGCGATGGAGGAGATGACCTCGATGATCAGGCCTATCTCCCCGGAATGTTCATCCAGTTCGCTCACCAGCTCAGCCAGGCGCATGGTGGCCCCGCGTATCTCCCTCATCTTGTCCGCCGCCTCCCGCACCGCCTCCGCGCCACTGCCCACGGCGGACCTGACCTCCTCGGAGAAATCCAGGGCCCTCTGCGCCGCTTCCTCCACCTCCCGGATATCCTGAAAGAGCTCGGCAGCCGAAGATTCGAGGCTCGAGATCCCGCGGTGCTGCTCCTCGGCTTCCCTGGCCAAGTCGAAAACGGAACGCGATATGTCCTGCAGGTTGGCGTTACAGCTCTCGGTCACCTTGAGCAACGAATCGCTGGCCTCGGCCAGCTTGCCCGAATTCTCGCGGGCGTTGTCCAGGAAAGCTGCCAGCGCCCCGCTCATGTCGTTGAGGGTGGAGGCGATCTCCTTCATCACCCCGGCTCCCTCCACGTCCTCCAGGCGTGCGAAATCGCCTCTCCTCAACCGGTCGCAGAACTCGTCGATAAGGATCAAAGGTTTTACGTAGGTCTCCGCCGCGAAAATGACGCAGAAGAAGACGGCGCAAATTACCACCGGTATGCCGAGGCCGAATACCGCCAACCAGTAACCAGCCTCCACGGAAAGGGTCAGATAGACGATGAACACCACGCCGGCGAGGCCGATCGGTGCAGCGATGGCTAGCATCTTGGCCATCAGCACCGCCGTTTCCCGCCGGAACCTCCTTTGCCCCTGTTGGCCGAGTTCCATTCCCTTTCCGGCCCTCTTGACCTTCCCCCGGTCAACGCCGGTTTCTTCTTTGCCGCTGGCAGGGTGTTGCCTGCCGCAGATCTCGATGGCCGCCGTTCTGGATGGACGTTGGCTTATCCTTGCCACCGCCCGGCCATCCCTCGGGGCTGCGCCAGGCATCCCCGACACGACCGGCCCCAGGGTGGCCTCAAGGATGTCACTTGATATTTTTTTCGTTTTTCCAACACATTAGTCCTTCCGTGCCGTTTTCGCGCTCCGGCACCATGGTCCTGGAGGCGGACAAACCGCGCCGATCGGGCAAAGCTACCCCACCCGTGCGCACGGATTCCTTTCGCGGCAGCCACAATGCTTTGCATAACGGGACCGGTCGCCGGGGATAATAAAGGTCGGTGGGCACGGAAAGGGCCACCAACGCAAGATGCCGTGGGTTCAGCGGGAAACGCCTTGCGCCAGACCGTATCCCATTCCCGCGGAAAAGCCGAGGAGGTGGGGGATGGATTACCGCTCGAGCAACATGGTCACCCCCTATACCGAGCTGCACCCGGGGACTTGCGCACTCCTGGTAGTAGACACCCAGAACGATTACGCCCACCCCCGAGGATCGAACCCGGTCCCCGGCGCCGCGGAGGTCGTTCCCGTGATAGCCGCCTGCCTGGACGTTTTCCGGCGGGCAGGGAACCCGGTGATCCACGTGGTCAGGCTGTACATGCCGGACGGGAGCAACGTGGATCCCTGCCGACGCTGGCAATTCGAAAGGGGGGAGAGGCGCGCCGTCGTAGCGGGTACATGGGGGTCTCAACTGGCGGCAGCCACCTCCCCGGGAGGAGAGTTGGACGCCGATCTTCTCCTCTCGGGCAGTTTCCAGGAATTGGCATATAATGAATATGCCATGTACAAGCCCCGTTTCGGAGCCTTTACCCGCACGCCGCTGCATTCTTTTTTCCAGGAGCGGGGGGTGGACAGCGTGGTCATCGTGGGCATAACCTTCCCCAACTGCGTGCTGGCCACCCAGATCGGGGCCACCGACCTGGACTACAGGGTGGGGCTGGTTCCCGAGGCCTGCACGGAGGTCAACGAGGAGGGCCTGCGCTCCATGCAGAATAAAGGGGTGCAGATCTTGACCCTGCAGGACATCCGGGACTTGATGTCTCATTGACGCGGGTCCGTTTGTCACCCGGTCCCTGCAGGTCGGACAATGGCGCGCAGAATCTTCACTCCGGTATCGGGTTCACGGCCAAGGAATAGGCGGCGGCGGGCGGGAGATCCCCGGGGAAGAAGACCACCAGGTCCTCTCCCTTCTGCCTCCAGCGCAGAATCCTCCCCTCCGGGAGGAGGCTGACCTTGCTTCCCGGCCTCAAGCGGAGGCCACTTATGGTCACCTTTCTAACCTCCGGCCTGTCCAGGAGAATAACGTAAAGCCTGCTTTCGCCACCGGTCGCCCGTTTCGTGAATCGCACACGTACGGCTCCCCCGTCCGCGGTCCCTTCCGCCACCTTCCACGGTGAGGTGCCGTATATGGCCTCCCCGTTGCCCTTCAGCCAGGCACCCACTTCCCTGAGGACCGCCTGCTGGGTTTCGGGTATGGTCCCGTCGGCCCTGGGTCCGATACCCAGCAACAGGTTGCCGTTCTTGCTCACCACGTCCACCAACATCTCGATGACCTGCTCCCCGGTCAGTATATGGCCGGTCTCTTCGTCCTCGAGGCGGTTGTAGGCGAAGGACCACCCCACTCCCCTGCACGTCTCCCACTTCAGCCTGCGCACCTGGCGCATGAGGCGATACTCGGGGGTGAAGAAATCGAAGTGGTAGAGTGGCGGTATCTCCTCCATGCCTTCGGCGATGGAGAGATTGTACATCAACTCCACCGGGTTCTGGGCCCACCTGTCGTTGACCACACCCTGGGGATGATCCCGGTAATAATCAGCCCAGAACCTCCACCTGTCGAAACCGCCCGGCAGGGCGATATCGTTCCAGAGCACGTCGGGAGCGTATTTCTCCACCAGTTCTTTCCATTGAGCCTCGACGTACTCAACGTACTCGGGATCCTGCAGTATGGTGTTCAAGAGGGAAACCATGTCCGTAACGGGAGGCGTATCCCGGAAAGCCCAGTCGTAGCTCGCCGAATAGTAGATGCCCGCCCGGATCCCGCGAAGCCGCATGGCCTGGCAGAAATCACCAACCAGGTCGCGCGTGGACCTCCATTCCGGATGCGCCGGGTTTGGGTTCTCCGTGGGCCACAGGCAATACCCGTCGTGGTGCTTGGCGGTGATGACCGCATAACGCACCCCTGCCTCCGCGAAGAGGTCCGCCCAGGCCTCCAGGTCCGCCGCCGAGGCCGCGGTCTCGAACAGGGGCCCGAACCTGTAATATGAAAAATCCTCCCCATAAGTCCGCCGGTGGTATTCCGATACCGGACTTCCGGGGATTTTCAGGCTGTTCCAGTACCATTCCGCGTAGGGGTTGTTGAGGAAATAGCCGGGCTGCGCGAAATCTCCGGGCTCCGTCAAGGGAGCCCAGGCGGGAACGGTATAGGGGCCGTAATGCACCAGGACCCCGAACTTGGCGTCCTGGAACCACCCCGGCAAAGGATGGGACTTCGCCACGCAGTAGTCGTCCAGGTCGCAACCCGGGAAAAGGATCAGGACCAGAAAAGCAAGCAGCGGTATGGCGGACTTTCGGATCCCCCGCGCCATCCCCATCTTCTCCCCCCCAGCAGACTCGACCCCTATTCTTGCCCCACATCTAAAGGCTTTCCAGGTTTGCCCTCCGTTAAACCTGGGTCCGGCACATTCGTCCGTTATACACCCCTTCCTCGCGCTTCCAGCGAAAATCAAACCCAAGTGAAAATAGACGGGGATGCGGACCTGGGTCCGCGCCGCGGGGGCTATAATTAACACAAGGCCGTCTGTCTTGCGGGCCGAGAGGAGGCGTTATCCGATGTTGTACCGAAAGTTCGGGAGGAGCGATTGGGAGGTCTCCATCCTCGGTTTCGGATGCATGCGCCTTCCCACCACGGACGGTATACCCATAAGCGAGAACGTAAACCTGGAAGAGGCCACGGCCATGATATACCACGCCATAGACCGGGGCGTGAACTACCTGGATACGGCCTACACCTATCACAACGGCCGCAGCGAGGTACTCCTGGGCGAGATACTGCGCGGGAGTTACCGGGAAAGGGTCCGGCTGGCCACCAAGTGCCCCGTGTGGCTGGTGGAAAAGCCCGAGGATTTCGACCGCTTCCTCCGTGAGCAGTTGGAAAGGCTGCGGACCGACCACATCGACTATTACCTGTTTCACGGCTTGAACCGCAGGAGGTGGGAGGATATCAAGCGCCTGGACCTCCTTTCCCGGGCGGAGAAGGCGTTCCGGGATGGCCGCATCGGCGGGATCGGGTTCTCCTTCCACGACGACTACCCGGCC
>JGI24721J26819_10001977_pt1 | contig 22820 bp, 12 predicted proteins | sample YelNatPaOPGAMG01_FD_26819 | JGI IMG/M metagenome (IMG submission 26819) | reverse complement strand
TTTTGTTGGCAGGGCATAACCAATGTATTCCATTCTTGCGCCGTAAAGGGGAAGATGGGAGAGTTGGACTTCGTGGGAAAGGATTTGGGATAATCCCGCGGGATTAAAATAGGCGGCGGATTGGTCATCCGCTAATCCGCAAAACGTCTTCCCTAAACCCAAACTTCTTGGCGTTGCACCATAAGAGAGAAAAGTCCCCGGCTCACCACCCGGAAAACCGAGGGCGGTGAAGAAAGGAATAAAAAGAATAAAGGGTAAGATTTTTACCATACGACACCAATCCGATAACCTTTATCAAATACCCGACCGGTATGAGCAATACTCACAACCCGAACATAATAAATTCCGGAAGCCACCTTATTTCCCTTATCGTCTCGGCCATCCCAGTTGACCACATTCACTCCCCTTCTCGCTCCCATTTCTCCTCCCTTGATTCTCTTCTTGTAAATCGGATTTCCGAATGGGTCGTAGATTAAAATCTTCGTATCAATATTATCCCGGAGATGATAGATAATCTTCGTTGTCGGCTGATTTAAGTTGCCGAAGGGGTTGGGAATGGCAACTATCTCACCACGCATTACCTCGTTGTCGTAGACCTCAACCCAGATGCCAATCACCGTATCAATCGTATCCACCCGAATCAGGATAGAATCTCGTTCGGAGATTGAATCCTTCAAATCGGCGATGGGAAGGCAAAAACGTGCCTTTCCCCAGCCTAAGGAATCGGTGAGGATTAAAGAGTCAAGCATCTTTCCATGTCCTTTAACCACCTTAAAGGAGACCGGTTTGTAAGGGATTGCCTCCCCTGCCCGGTCCAATACCAAAACATTGATTTCACTTTCCCAACCAGCAAGGATTGTATCGGAATAGTTAACAAAAAGATAAGAAGCCTTCGGCAGAATTGTAAGGAAGGAGCGATAAGTCGTCAAACCTTTCTTGGAANCCGCCCAGAGATTCTGGTTCTCTCCGGCGAAATGGAAGGAGACCGAAGCCCTGCCACTATCCCGAATCCCCAGTGGTGCGGGGTTGTAACCAAAAGAGAAATCCGACAAAAGATAGACCGTATCCTCCCCGGTCGTCGGATTATAAAAGGAATCGCAACAAACAATCCGGACAGGAAAGGAGTCGCAAACAAATTGGGGAAGTGCTCTCCCTCTCTTCCCGGGGGTGAGCCAGGGGGAAGAGGTCGTATCGCCCAGTTGATAATCCTCACCCGGCAGGAGGAGAAGAAGACGGGAATAGGTATTAGCCCGAACCAGAAAGAGAGATGAGGTGCAAGGAAGGATTGTGGTGTCGGATAAATCAAAGGCAGAGATAAATCTCAAACCCTTGGCTCGAGGGAGAAAATTGAAGCGTGCTGTCCCATTAATTAAAAAAACAGGAGAAGGCAAAGTGGCAAAGGAGTCAGAAGTAGAAAGGGAAACTGTATCAAAACGCATTCTCACCACATTAAAGTTTTCATCCACTAAATAAACCTTTCCCCAAAATTCTTCACCCGCGGTCTGAGGTTGGGGCGAATAATATCTGCCCGAAGGAGAACCGGGAAGTAAGGTCTCGCCCGGACAGGTGAGCAATAGTTTTTTTGGGAAATTGGGAGAAAAGATAATTCTCGGGGTTTCCCCCCGAATTATTCCGTCAACCGCAATGATTGAGAGGCTTTCCTGAGCAATCTTCACCACCGCCTTACAGCGCACTTCACCTCTCTCAAAATTTAAAAGGGGAGGATAGATATAAGACCAGGGCCAAAGTCCATCCAGCGAGGTTTTCAAAAGCGCCCGACCATTATAAGAAGTGTCGGTTTCGCCATTTGCCTTCCGGGCAACGACATAGAGATAAAAGGAATCTCCCGCTCTTCCTCCGGCTTGCGGGTAATCCAAAAATTCAAAATAGGATGGAGTGGAAAAGAGAGAAAGAGAGAGAAAAAGATTAAAAATCATAATCTAATATAATAACATAAAACAATGATAAGTCAAGTAAATTGTTCAACAATTTTTGTGCCAACCAGAAAACCCTTTATTTCCTTTATTTTCTTCTCATCTTTCCGACAACGAAATGGAAAGGTTTGAGAAGATTTTTTCCACAATTTACCAATTTTGCTCAATTATCTTACCAGCACCCGATTAGGTTTTAGAAAATTCCGAAAAGAGTCAGACTGGGAATTCGTTCCCTTCCAGTTGGACCCATTTTTAACAGTCCTCCGGTTGGCTTTCTCACTTGATTTTGTCTCTAAGTCCTTATCTTTCAAATAACTTAGCCCATTTTTCCTTATTTTATTCCCCTTTGCTCCCTATACTAATTTTCCCCAAGCCCCGCTCAATAGGGGTTTCAACCCCTCACCCCGGTGGGGAAATTAGCCCCTTATTAAACCCATTTTTAAGCCCCTTTCCTGATCTCTTCTCTTCTTTTCCCCGAGGAAGAATGAGATTTGGTTATTTATTCTTTCTTATATCTCCTCTTATCATAAACTTAATACTTCGGGTAATTTACCAATCACCTCTCTGACGGTAATTCAGGTTAAATTTCTCCCGGAGAAAAAGTTTCCTCGGAGGAAACTTTTTTCTCACTTGTTTTTTCCTCTAAGTCTTTATCTTACAATAACTTAGAGCCTTTTTCTTAATTTTATCCCCCTTTGCTCCCTGAGCCATATACTAATTTTCCCCAATCCCCGCTCAATAGGGGTTATTCACCCCGTTGGAGCAAATCAGGCTCTTTCTTTTACCCCTTTTTGGTCTTTTGGTAAGTCTCATTTTTCCTCTCCTATCCAATCTCTTATGAGGTCTCCTCCTCAATAAAGAGAGGCGATTCCTCTTCAAACTGGTTCGGGTTAAGAGGTTGACTTTTTCTAAAAAGTCGGTATTTTATTAAGTTTATCAGCAATTTTTTTGGAGGATTTTATGATGACCGATTTTAAGAACGAACCACTCTTTGATTTTTCCAATGTGGAGATAAGGAAAGCTTTTGAAGCAGAATTGGAGAGGGTGAAGAGGGATTTTGGTAAGGAATATCCATTAATCATTGGCGGGAAGAAGATTTTTCCGGATAAGGGAAGAGAAGTTTTCCATTCGACAAACCCCTCAAAAAGAGGTGAGATAATTGCTACCTTCCCAAAAGCGAGTAAGGCGGATTGTGATGAGGCGATAAGGGTTGCGGAAGGGGTCTTTAAGGAATATTCTCAACTTTCTGCTGAGAGTCGAGCCTGTATCTTATTCCGGGCGGCGAATATTATGCGGAGACGAAAGGCAGAGCTTTCCGCCACGATGGTCTATGAGGTCGGTAAAAACTGGATTGAGGCAGTAGCTGATACCTGCGAGGCGATTGACTTTTTGGAATTTTACGGAAGGGAAATTCTGCGGTATTCCGAAAGGCAACCTTTAACTCCTTATCCGGGGGAGTTTAACGAGTTGATTTATATTCCGCTCGGTTGCGGGGTAGTGATTCCACCCTGGAATTTTCCCCTGGCAATCCTTTCTGGTATGACCTCAGCCGCTCTTGCCTGTGGTAATACGGTGGTCTTAAAACCGGCTTCTGATTCTCCTTTAATCGGTTATAAGTTCTGTGAGATTATGGAAGAGGCCGGACTGCCCGCCGGTGCCTTGAATTATCTTCCGGGACCGGGTGGGGAGATTGGGGACTACTTAGTTAGTCATCCGCGGATTCGTTTTATCTCTTTTACCGGTTCAATGGCGGTTGGTTTGCGGATTGTTGAGTTAGCCGGGAAGACCCAGCCGGAACAGATTTGGATTAAAAGGGTGATCGCCGAGATGGGCGGAAAGGACTGTATCATTGTGGAAGAGGATTGTGATTGGGAGTCTGCCCTTTCCGGAGTTTTAACCTCCGCCTATGGCTTTCAGGGGCAGAAGTGTTCCGCTTGCAGTCGACTGATTTTGAACGAAAGGATTTACGATAAGTTTATTGCCGACCTTAAGGAACGGGTGAAAGGGATTAAGATTGGTGATGTTCGCTATTTTGAGAACTGGTTGGGTCCGGTGATTAACGAGCGGGCTTTTCAGAGTATCCTGAACTACATTGAGGTCGGAAAGAATGAGGGAAGATTGGTTTGGGGTGGCGAACCCGCCGATGGGACCGGTTATTTTATCAAGCCAACCATCTTTGCCGATGTTAATCCAAATGCAAAAATTGCCCAGGAAGAGATTTTCGGTCCGGTTCTGGCGGTAATAAAGGCAAAGGACTTTGAGGAGGCACTGACAATTGCCAATAACACAAAATATGGATTGACCGGTTCGCTTTACACAAAAGATAGAAATAAGATTGAGAAGGCAAAACGTTTCTTCCATGTCGGAAATCTCTACTTCAATCGGAAATGCACCGGAGCATTGGTTGGAGTTCATCCTTTTGGTGGTTTCAATATGTCCGGGACAGATTCCAAGGCGGGTGGTCGGGATTACCTTCTGTTATATTTACAGGCAAAGAGTATCTCGGAGGCATTATGAGAAAGGTCTTAATCCTCGGCGCGGGTGGTCGGGATTTTCATAATTTCAATACCTTCTTCCGGGAGAATTCGCTCTATCGGGTTGTCGGTTTCACCTTCTCTTCCCAAATACCCGGTGTCAAGATTCGCCTTTATCCACCGGAACTTGCCGGAGAGTTATATCCTGATGGTATCCCAATTTATCCGGAGAAGAGATTGAAAGAGATTATTAAGAAGGAGGGAGTTGATATCTGTGTCTTCTCTTATTCCGATGTCTCTTTTGAATCCGTGATGGAAAAGGCAGAGATTGCCCACTCTTTAGGTTGTGACTTCTGGCTTTTGGGTCCGAAATCAACAATGCTGAAAGCGAAAAAGCCGGTTTTAGCGGTCTGTGCGGTGAGAACTGGTGCCGGAAAGAGTCCGACGACAAGAAAGGTTTGTTCAATTCTGAGAGAGTTGGGGATTAAGTTTTGTGTTGTCCGCCATCCGATGGTTTACGGTAATTTCCAATACCCAGTCCAGGTCTTTAAGACGGTTGAAGATTTAAACCGATACGATTTGACCTTTGAGGAAAGGGAGGAATACGAACACCATCTAAAAGAAGGGAATCCGGTTTTGGCCGGTGTTTCTTATGAGAGACTCTTGGAGGAGGCAGAAAAGTATGACTTAATCATCTGGGATGGTGGGAATAATGATTTCCCTTTCTTTAAGCCCGACTTTCTCATTGTCCTATTGGATGCCTTAAGACCTGGTCATGAAGTGCGATACCATCCCGGGATGAGCCTTTTCCTTGCCGCGGATCTGATAATTGTTAATAAGGTCGATGAGGCAAAAAGAGAGGATTTGAAGGCAATCGAAAGGAATATTAAGCGCTATAATCCCAGGGCGAAGGTTTGCTATGCCCAGTTGGCGAAGAGAATTATCGGCGAGATGCCGAAAGGGAAAAAGAAAGTAGTGGTAGTGGAAGATGGACCATCGGTGACGCACGGAGAATTGGGCTACGGAGCAGGTTATCGGGTGGCAAAGCGATTCGGATTAAACATCTTAGACCCAAGGCGATTTGCGGTCGGAACAATAAAAGAGGCATTTTCCAATTACCCCCACCTGAAAGAGGTAATTCCGGCATTAGGCTATAAAAAGAAACAGGTCTCTGACCTGAAAAAGACAATTCTCCGTTCCGGATGTGACTTTGTCCTCTCGGCTACGCCAATCACCCTGGCTAATCTTTTGGCGATAAAAAAACCAATCGTTCAGATTGAGTATTCCTTAAAGGAAACAAAGGGCGATTTAAGAAAGGCGCTTCGTCCTTTCTTAGAAAAGCTCACTTCTTAGGAGGGAGACATTATGCTTGCTTTCCTTCCCCTTTTCCTCTTTTCCCTTCTCTCCCCCTCCCTTTATCAGGTGACGGAGCGAGAGGAAAGGAGAGATTGTTTCTTTTCGCCCAATGGAAAGTATTATGCCCTTCTTACTTATGGCAAAGGGAATTCGGAATTCGTCCCTTTCCGTGCCTTTTCTTTGCGGAATAAAGAAGGAACTCTAATCTGGCAGAGCGATAGTTTTCCCTATACCCTGATTGATCTCTCTAATGAGGGATGGACAGTAGGGATTTTCTTTGACGGACCAATCTCCGGGCGGGCGCACCTTCATTTTTATGACGATAGAGGAAGAAAGCGGGGTGAAGAAGAGATTGGTTTTTTGAATGCCCGCACCTTTTCGGAAAACGGAAAGATTTATGCGGTCCTGGATGGCAAGAACGGGTTGCGAATCTTTAACCGGGAAGGGAAGGAACTTTATCGGCTCGGATTCGGAAATTATTTCGCCCTGTCTCCGGATGGAAAGATTTGTGCCCTGGCGCAGGATACCGAAATTGTTTTCTTTACCGACGGCAAAAGGTTTCAATCTTTACCACTTACCTCCCCTTTTATCCGCCAGATGAAATTTTTTCAAGCCAAAACTATTTTTGGTTATTTGACGAAGAAAGACCTATTCCTCTACCGGATTTCAGAAGGTTCGGAGATTTTTCATTATGCGGAGAAGGAACCAAATTGGCGACTGGTCTCTTTTGACTTAGAACCGGATAAAGGGTTAGTAATTTTGGGTCGAGGAGAAGATAAAGGAAGAGGAGAACCGGAAAGACACACCCAGGGTGAAGTGAGAATTTTTGATTTCGGGGGTAAAGTTCTCTGGCGGGAAAGATTGAGATATAAGAACTGGAATATCTTTGTTCCGGAGGTAAAATTTTTGGGGAAGAATTCTTTTTTGGTTAAGACCGCGGAGGAGATTTATGAATACCGGTATTAAAATAATATCCTTTCTCTTGATTTCTTCCTTTGGCTTGGTCTTCGGTTCTATCCCCTGGCCCCATCCGCCTCAGGATAGTGTCCATCCGATTGGGAATTCCTGGGGTCTATTTCAGGATTATGGTGGGACCCCCTATCTTCATAATGGGAATGATATTATGACACCTCCTTTATGGCCGGTGACCGCAGTTCGGTATGGTTATGTGAAGAAGGTCTGGACAACCGGCAATCCCCTTTATAATGGGATAACGATTGGTGATTCCGCTGGTTCCGGTTTTTGCTCCGGTTATATGTATTACCATATTGACCCGAATACCATTACGGTGCAGGAGGGTGATACGGTCTATCCGGGTGAGACGATTGGTCGGATTGTTACCTGGCCGGTTGCCGAGTTTCATCATAACCACTTTTCCAAGAATCGCAATTCGGGTGTTATCTGGCCCAGTTATGGGACATTTTACAAAAATCCTTTGGCAGAATTTATCCCGGATAATGACTCAACGGTTCCCAATTTTTTGAATGCGATAAGCGGACAGAAGTTTGCGATTTGTCTCAATAATCGGAGCACCTATCTCAATCCGGATAGCGTTTACGGCGATTGTGATTTAATCTGTCGGTTGGAGGATAAGATAAACCATCGGGTCTGGAAGGTGGCGGTTTATAAGATTTCTTATTCGATTCGGGATACCTTGGGGAATTACGTCGTTCCCCTAAAACTCAGTTTTCAATTCTCGGAATCAATTGAGGCTTATTATCCCGGACAATGTCGGACAGTTTATAAGGATGATGCGGTGTGTAATAGCAATTGCGATTACGATTCTTTAGCCCGGCGACTTTACTACATCTTCACCAATACCGATGGCGATCCCCTGATTGAGGGTTCGGATTCGCTGGAATGTTGGCGGACGAGTTTAATTCCGGATGGTCCTTACTGGATAAAGGTGATGGCGGAGGATGAGTTTGGGAATCGGGTGCAGGATAGTATGCTGGTGCGGGTGAAGAATCGTCCCAATGTTTGGCGGGACGTTGGAGTTCTATCAATTGTCGCACCAGGAGGTGAGATTGATTCCGGTCTCTCTTTTGTTCCGGCCTGCACCCTTTATAACTACGGGAATACGACCGAGAGTTATCGGGTGCGGATGAAGGTGGGCAGTTTTTATAACGACACTGCCCGGATAACAAACCATTCTCCGGGAACAAAGGTCTATCTCATCTTTCCGATTGGGAATTTATCGGTGCCCCGTGGTATTTATCCGGTCACCTGTTCTACGGAACTGGTCTCGGATACCAACCGGAGGAATGACAAGAGGGAAGGGCAGGTATTGGTTCGGGTCTTGGATGCCCAGGCAGGAGCAATTCTTTCTCCGGTGGATAGTCTGAGAGCAGATTCCCTTTTTGTTCCCAAGGGGCTGGTAAGGAATTTGGGGAATACAACGGTCAATTTTCCGGTATCTTTTTTGATTCAGCGAGGAGTTGATACATTGTATCAGAAAAGGATTAATATCACCTTTTTACCAGAAAGCACGGCTTTGGCTCTATTTCCTGAGACATCATTTTCCGTTCTCGGTTGGTATTACACTCAATTAAGGACCGAATTAGCGGGTGACCGGTATCCGGGCAATGATAGAATCAGCGATAGTTTTCGGATTTACCAGCCACCCAGTGGGGTTCTGGAAGGTAAAGAGAGGGAAGTTATCTCTAATCCGTTAAAAAGCGATTTCTCACTTTTGGTCTTAGAGGGGTTTAATAGGATAGAGATTTATAATATCTTAGGTGAGGTTTTATATTCTATGACCCTGAGCGGGGAAAAGAGCGGTAGGATTAAAATCCCGCGCCTGCCGGTAGGGATTTATATCCTGAATTTTACTGGCGGAGAAAAGAGAGAAGAGAGGAAAGTCATTATTTTCCGCTAAGGTTCATTAGCGATATAACATTGAATCTCTCTAAAATTTTACTTGACATCTTCCTTTTTTCTTTTATAATACAATAAAGATTTGGTTGGAGAGAAGATGGAGGAGATGATGAAGAGGATTTTGATATCTTTTCTTTGTTCTCTTAGTTTTCTTTTTGCCGACCTTAATCCGGGTTACTTGCCGAAGGGGACAGAGATTGTCTCCTTGCGAACCGCAAATGCCCGGCACTATTCCAACGGCGACGGGACGATTAGAGCGGTGATTTTGGCCAGGGAACCTTCCTCGGGTGAAAATGAAGATGCGATTGATACCCTTGTGAGCGGTTACACTGGCTATTCAGAGTTGATGTATGCCTTTGGTTCGTTATACACTGCGGTGAAACATTATCACGATTACATTTATTGTGGTTATTACGGGGACTATTATCCTGATGTTTACATCTGGGAGCGGGGTTGGGTAGAATGGGACATTAGTTCGATTCCCAATTTTGCGGTAATTAATAATCTCACTTTGCGCCACTATTGTTCTTCGATTACGGGAACCGTTTATAAGGTTCAATTTTACCAGATGACAAATCGACCGAGCACTGTCCCGCCGACGCAATCCGGGGCAGTCTTGTTATACAATGACGCCGGTGATGGTAATTTTTACGGGAAAGATACACCTCCGGGTAATGGCTGGCGAACCATTACTCTGAATAGTTCGGCTCAGACCGATTTTCAGAATCGGCTGAATGATGATTGGTTTGCCATCGGCTATTGCGGATACGGTCCTGGAACTTATAACACCTGGGAGATTGAGTTCCACGGTGACCCTCATTCTTATCCACCCAGACTGATTGTTGACTATTCTCTGCCTTATGATGTTGGGGTGACAAAGATTATTAGTCCGACCGGAACGATTGATTCCGTGGCTGAGATTGTGCCTGCCTGTTCGGTTTATAACTTTGGCACAAATACGGTAAGTTATTCGGTCCGGATGAAAATCGGGAGTTTCTATGACGCAACCACTTCGGTTGAGACTCACACCCCAGGGAGTTTGCGCTATGTGTCATTTCCTACTTATTCCTCCTGGCCCAGAGGCACTCATTCTCTTTCCTGTTCAACCCAACTCACCACGGATATGAATCGAGCGAATGATAAGAAGACCGGAAGTTTTTCGGTTCGGGTGCGGGATGTTGGCGTAGTTTCGATTGTTTTACCCCAAGAGGTTGATTCCGGAACCTCTCTTACTCCGGCCTGCACCGTTTATAACTTCGGCACTACTACTGAAGGTCCTTATTTCGTTCGGATGAAGATTGGCGATTTTTATAACCAAACCGCAAATGTTAATAGTCATAATCCCGGAGAGAAGGTTTCTCTTACCTTCCCCTCTTTTAGTAATTGGCCGAGAGGAAATCATTCGGTCTCCTGTTCAACGGAATTATCTTCTGATTTTAATCCAACTAATGATAAAGTTAATTCTTCTTTAATGGTTCATGTCTCGGATGTTGGGGTAACGAAGATTATTGCTCCAACCGGAATAGTTGATTCCGGAGATTCAATTATTCCCGCCTGTTCGGTTTACAATTACGGGAATCGGGAAGAAAATTACTCGGTTCGGATGAGGATTGGCAGTTTCTATAACCAAACCGCTTCGGTTTCCGGACATTCTCCGGGAACTTCTCTTTATCTCACATTTCCGGGATGGACGGCGCAAGAGGTCGGAACCTTTCCGGTCTCTTGTTCTACGGAACTGGGTCGGGATTTGAGAGGAGAGAATGATAAGAAGACGGATTCGGTCATCGTTCGGCGCCAGGTGAAGGATGTTGGGGTTGATTCAATCATTAGACCTTATGTCTATGAATCCCAGGGACCGCTTAGACCAAAGGCATTGGTGAAGAATTACGGTGAGACCGAAGAGAGTTGCTGGGTTTATTTTAGGATTAATATCCATTTGGGTGCTTTGGTCTATTCCGATTCCCAGTTTATTTCCCTTCTTCCGGATTCAACGAGAGAGGTTGAGTTTCGGGAATGGCAGGCAACCGGACCGCTTCTCTATCTCGCCCGGTGTTCAACCGCTCTGGAAGGTGATATCCAACCGGAAAATGATAAGAAGGAAAGAATCTTCCTGGTTGAGGCTTTGGTTTCGGATGTTGGGGTCTTAGAAATCAAGCGACCAAGAGGGGAGATCTCCCCGGGACCAATCAGACCAGAGGCAAGGATTTATAACTACGGAAGGTATCCGGAGAGTTTTTTCGCTTATTTTCGGATTATTTCCGAAGAGGGTGAGGTCTATTACGATTCTTCTTATGTCTCAGAACTTTATCCCGGAAGTTACCAGGATGTCCTTTTTGATGAGTGGAATGCGGAAATTGGCAATTACACAGCGGAATGTTCCACCGCCTTATCCACCGACCAGAATCATTTGAATGATAAGATGAGCGTTTCTTTCCGGGTTCGGATACCGAGCGCTGGTTGGATTTTAGTTGGGAATGTGCCTTTAAGTCCGGATAATAAGAAGATAAAATCCGGGGGTGGGGTGACCGAATGTGGAGGCAATATATATATCTTAAAAGGGAATAATACCCGAAGTCTTTATCGCTATCTTCCGAATTCTTCATCCGCAGTTTTTGAGGATTCGGTTCCAATTGGAAGCGGAAAGAAGGTGAAGAAGGGTTCGGGAATTGTCTCGGATGGAGAGCGGTATATTTATATCTTTAAGGGCTCAAATACAAAGGAGTTCTTCCGGTATGATACCCGAAGGGAAACCACCTGGAAGGAATTGGCACCAGTATTGGGTGATAAGGGATTGAAAGGCGGGACCGGAGTTTGTTATCTTTCCGGATGTATCTATCTCTTGAAGGGTTCCAATACCACCGAGTTTTATCGCTATCATACTGGGGAGAATCGTTGGGAGCAATTACAATCTCCGCCGAGAAATAAAGGGTTTAAGGATGGTTCTTCTCTTGTTGCCTTCAATGACAAAGTCTATCTCTTAGGGGATAATTACAATAACTTCTACCGGTATTCACCGGATGCTAATTCCTGGGACACCTTGAAACCGTTACCGCTTTATCATCCGCAGGTGAGAAAGAAGAAGAAGGTGAAGGAAGGAGCGGCGATGGCGGTAAAAGATGGGAAAATCTTTGCCTTTAAGGGTGGCAATACCAGTGAGTTCTGGGTTTATAATCCCGAGGAAGATTCCTGGTCGGGGCTGGATACTATTCCCAAATTCCCGGATGGAAAACGAGTGAAAGGCGGAGGCTCACTCATCGCCCTCGGAGAAGAAATATGGGCATTAAAAGGGAATAATACAACTTCCATCTGGAAATACATTGGTGAAAAGATGCCGTTTTCTACCTTCTCAATAAATAAAGAAACGATGGATTTAATAAGAAATGATTGGAAGAACTCCTTGCGAATTACTCCTAATCCAACTAAAGGTTTAACTACGGTCTGCTCAAAAGATAAGGGGAAGATAATGACATTAAGGGTATATAATACCCTTGGCGAACTGGTCTATTGGGCAAAAAGTAATAAAGGAATCTTTACGGTTAAAAAACTGCCGAAGGGTGTTTATTTCGTTCGGATTTCCGCTCCGGGTGATGAGAGGAAAGAGAAACTTGTGATCCTGAAATAAAAAGATTGACAAAAGGATTTTTTTCCTTTATAATTAAAGGTAGAATACGATAGATGTTGAGGAGGAGAAATGACTGAGTTTTTTTATCAACGAGAAGGTTGGAGAAGATACCTTATTGGTATTTTAGTCTTTCTCTTTTTTCTCTTGCCAGCCAAGAGCGAAAGTTCCTATCTCTTGGAATTAAATCCGACCGATGATGTTCATATTACAAGTTACGGGGTTGGTGAGGGGAAGAATGTCTTTTTAAAGTTTGATATCTCTTCCCTTCCGGATAATTGTTTGATTGATTCCGCCTTCCTTTTCGTTTATGTTAGGGACACATTTGGGGACTGGGATGGCGACATTACCTTCTGGAATGTTAATTCTCAGACCTGGACGGAAAGCGACTCGGCCCATCATATCTGGAATATACCGACATCCAATCAGATTGACCAGATTTCGGATTTCGGAATGGTAGAGGATACCTGGACAAAATCGGTTGATCTGAAGGATATCGTTCTGGTAGATTATAATGCGGGGCATCAGTATGTCTCTTTCAAGTTGAAGGACCCGGATGACCTGACTTTGGTTGTTCCACCGTCTCTGCCGGAAAACCAGCCGAATTTTCTTTATTGTGGTGATGTAGTGAGTGGCAATTATATCCGGTTTCGTCCAAGAGAACACACCCCTCGGCCACCAGTTTTAAGGATTTATTATACCCTTTACGATGTTGGGGTGAAATCGCTCGTTGCTCCGAAAGGTATTTTAGATTCTGGAACGGTTGTGATTCCTCAGGCTTGGATTAAAAACTATGGCACCGAGGATGCTAACTTTCCGGTAGTTTTTCGGGTGAGGAGCATCTCTTATGATTCGGTAATCTATTCGGATACGCAGGATGTTTCCTTAGCCGCCGGCGATTCCATTCTGCAAAATTTTGCTCCTCTCCCGCTTTCGATGCGGGGATGGTTTAGAGGGATTTGTTCCACAAGATACAATTTAGACCAGAATAGTAACAATGATAAAAAAGGGAGAAGGTTCGGTGTTTATCGTCGTTATCGGGAAGACTTCAATATCCCCTGGTCAACGAGTTCACCCCCACCAGGTTGGCGGATAACCTGGACCGGGGATACTTCAACTTCGGATTGGCATAGAAGGGATTCCGCCTCTTCACCCTGGACGCAAAATCCCACACCTTATGCGGCAATTGTTTACATCTCTTCGGATGACGGTCCGGATTCTTTAATCTCTCCGGCTTATGACTTTTCCGATATGAATAATGTCTTTTTGCGTTGCTCAACCTATTTCCGACCGGATGACACAACTCGGTTTTCGGCAAAGATTGTTGGGATTACAAGTTCTGATACCTACCTGATTCGGGAGTATAAAGAACCCTTTGGACCCGGGGTAGAGGTCTTTCGTTTGGATTGGGCAGATTTCCAGAGTAATGTGCGTCTTGCTTGGGTCTTTGAAGGCGAGGTGCGGGGAATTTACTGGTGGTGTCTGGATAATGTGAATCTTTATGGTGATATGGTATTTCCCAACGATTGCGGGATTAGTGAGATTATAAGACCGAAGCCTTTTGAATTGCCGGGGATTATTTATCCGGAGGTTCTGGTTAAGAATTTTGGTCTGGATTCGCAAATGGTTAAGGTCTATTGTGGGATTTATGACGGAGACACTTTAGGTCCGGAGGTCTACTTAGAGAGCGTTATCCCGATTTCGCCCCTGCCACCCCAAGAGACCCTGCGGGTTATCTTCCCGGGATTTACGCCCATTAGTGTCGATTACGGAGTGAGGTTCTGGACAATTCTTTCTGATACAATTGATGATAATCCGACAAACGATTCCGCAAGTCGAAACTTCCTGGTTAGTCATTATAAAACCTATCTCTACGATGATTCGGTTCCGGTGCGGGATACCTTCTTCTATTTCGCGGACGAAGGGATTGGGGTTCGGTTTATTCCGGAGTATTATCCTTATAAAATAGCCTATGCCGGCTTCTATTTCCGAGCGGATGACACCTTGCCCAATCGCTTTAAGATTCGGATTCTCTCGGATGACGGAATAGATTCTTCTCCGGGAACAATCCTTTATGAATCAGAAGAGATCGGTGTGCTTGCTCCGGGCTGGAATGTGATTGATTTGCGGGATAAGAATATTCTTATTAAGGAAGGTGGTTTCTATCTCTTTTATCTTACTGCTCGGGACTATCCTTCTGGTCCACAACTCTATCGCGATAGGGCGCGAAATCCAATCGCCCAAAACCGTTATTATTATCTCTTGGCGGATTCGGTTTATAAGAAGGATACAACCCCGGGTGACTGGATGATCCGGGTAACGGTTGATTTCTCTGAGCCAACCCTTGCCGATTCGGATTTGGCTTCGGTCTTTGTCTTTAAGCCCCGGGGCGAGTTGGTTTTAAGACCGCGAGGGAAAGAATTTCCTATTTCTGCTCGGGTGGTGAATTATGGGAATCTTACGGTTTATCCTCAAATCTCCCCGCAACCGGTGGTTACCTGCACGGTCTATGATGTTTCCGGTCAGGTTGTTTATTATGAGAGCAAATCTCTCCTTTCGGAAAGTCTTCCCTCCCTTAGCGGCGAGATGGTTGAGTTTACTCCTTTTGCTTTCCCTTCTCCCGGAAGATATCGGGTGCGGGTAAGAACAATTTTGCCCGGAGATACGGTCCTTGCTAATGATATAGCAACTAAAGAGATTTATATCAATCCGGCTTATTTCACTGGTGGTCCCGACCATGGGATTTACCGCCATTACTGGATTGATTCCGATACAACCGGAGGTCCGGTCTTTTCCTGGATTGATACAACGGATATGTTCACTTTGATTAGTGAAGGTGACGGAGCAAGTGTTGACCTACCGGGTGGCCTACCTTTCCCATTTAAGTTCTACGATACCTCCTACACTTATTTAAGGGTCTCCTGTGATGGCTGGCTTTCCTTCTTACCCAATCCAGTTTTGGCTCCGGATAATCGCTCAATCCCAAATCCTAATCTACCGAATGGCGCCCTGTATCCCTTCTGGGACGATTTAATTCTCGGGCGGGATTTTGGCGGTGGTCGAATTGGGTATAAAGTGATTGGTGAAGAACCTTTAAGAAAGGTGGTGGTTATTTGGGACCGCGTGAGGAGAAAAGGAACGAATTATTCCGATACCCTTTCCCCAATATCCTTTGAGGTAATTCTGAATGAAAACGGAGTGATTACCTTCCAATATCTTGATGTGATTACCGGCGATAGAAGATACGATAATGGTCGGAGTGCAACGGTCGGGATTGAAGATACGATGGGTGGAGTGGCTTTACAGTATCTCTTCGGCGAAGGAAGGGTTAATTATCCAGGTAATCTCTTATCTAATGGTCGGGCGATAAGATTCTTTAGACTCTTCCAGGATGCGGGGATTGCTAAGATTATTGCTCCGAAGAAAGAAGATTATCCGGGAACGATTGCTCCGAAGGTGCGGATTGGTAATTTCGGAACCCTTCCGGATACATTTTGGACCTTTATTAAAATCTACTCTTTACCTGATACTCAACTCCTTCGTGCGGATTCTCTCCTTTACCATCTCCTCCCTTCCGAGACAACGACAATTACCTTCTCTCCTTTTGGTCTCATCCCGGGAAATTACCTCTTACGTTGCTCAACTTATTCCACGGAGGATTATAACTTTAAGAACGATACCGCCTCGCTTTACTTCACTCTGCGGAAATGGCGTCAGGAAGATGATATACCAAGAGGAATTACTGGAAGAAGGGTAAAGTCGGGTGCCCTGGTTTATGCGGAAGGTTCTGTCTATGCCTTGAAAGGGCACAATACGAATGAGTTCTGGAAATGGGATCTCGCGAAGGATTCATGGATTTCGATGCCTCCCCTGCCGGATTCCTCAAAATACTTAAAGCGAAGGACAAAGACAAAATATGGATGTGCCTTAGCCTATTCACCTGATTTGCATCGGATATATGCCTTTAAGGGTTCAAGGAGGCAAGATTTCTATTACTTTGACCTCACGGACAGCATTCCGACGGAGAGCAGTTGGGTGGAGTGTTGCACCATTCCGAAAGGGGCAAGTGGCAAAGGTCCGGGTAAGGGTGCCTCATTAGTCTATGAGCCAGTTTCCCATCAATTCTTCGCGATCAAAGGCGAAAATACCTTAGAGTTCTGGTCCTATAATCCTTTAACCGATGTTTGGGAGGCACGACCTGATTTTCCGGGCGGTCCTTATCTCAAAAGGCTCGGCTATGGTTCCGCTTTAGCGGCGAAGGATGGGGTCGTTTATGGTGTGAAAGGAAGGAATACTCAGGAGTTCTATGGCTATTTGGTAGCGGATAATATCTGGCGAACCCTGAGGGATGTTGGCTATCCGGGCTTCAAGAAGGTAAAGTCCGGTGCCTGTCTCACCGCTTTTACCGATAAATTATATCTGGCACTTGGCGGCAATTCCTTAGAGTTCCTCTCTTATGAGATTCTTTCCGATACCTGGCGCCAACGCGACTCTATCCCCAGAGGTCCTTATAACTGTAAGGTGAAGCCGGGTGCGGCGATTACCGCCTCAGACAGTATCGTCTATCTCTTTAAGGGTGGGAATAAGACCGAGTTCTGGTCTTATGGCGCCTACCTGGATTTGCAACCGGAACTTTTGAGTAAGGGGATTATGGAGGAAGAGATAAAGACGGTAAAACTTCCTTTCTCCTTAACGATTTCACCTAATCCCGCCGGAAAACTTTTGAGAATTAAATTGACCGCAGGTGGGAAGGGGAGAAAAGAGATTAAAGTCTTTGCGGCTGATGGTCGGCTGATTACGACTCTCTCCATTCCGATTGATGGGAATTTGGTCTGGAACTGGAAGACAAAAGAAGGGAAAATCCTGCCTTCCGGAATCTATCTCTTCCAGTTAGAGAACGGAAAGGAAAAGATAACAAGGAAGATAATCAAGTTTTAATAGCACACAATAAGCCTGCCCTAATTTTTGGTATGGGAAGTAAGGTTTGTCCCAAAGAGAATACGAGAGTTTCAACCAAAAGGCTTTAAGGGATTTTTAAACAAAGAGGAGACTGGGCAAGGAGAATGTCTATGCCCCAGCAGTTAAAATCAATTACTAATGAGCCAGAGGACCCGATTTATGAACAAAACTCCTGGTTGGCAATGTTTACCGACTTCTGGTATAAAAATAGTATCCGGCACAACTTTTTACTGGCACTTGAGTATCATATTAATTTTTCCTGGGTCGACCCGGAAAGGAAACAGAAGGAACCGGATGAGACATTGGCAAACCAAGGGAGGAATGGCAGTCAACAGGCTATCTCTTTATTTTCTGATGTTGCATCCGGTTGAGGCATTCCTAAAGGCAAATAAACTATCAGGCGGATTGAATCTTATTTAATCGGCGAAGGCAGGAGAGTTTCTCTTCTCGTCCTAATTTTGCCTCCCGAATCGCTTCCTCCCAGATTTTGATTGATTTGTCATAATCCTCTTTTTTTATTCGGTAAGGATAGCCATCCTTTCCTCCGTGAGCAAAGGAATAGACGAATGGGTCAGTATAACTTGCCTTTGCCCCATAAACGACATCGGAGATTAGGGCTAATGCCCGAATCGTTTTCGGTCCAACCCCTTCTTTACCTAATAGGGCTAAGAAATCCTTTGGGGGCTCGGCATAGGTTTTTAATAGGATTTTTTTGATTCTAATTGGTGAGATATCTTCTCTGGTCAGGAAATGTCTTTCCGGTAGTTGGAGGATTTTATTCAGTTCCTTAATTGTCTTTTCTGGATTATCCCGGGCAATTACCGTGACAACCTTTCGAGCATTTTCACTCTCTTTCGCCACCATATTCAATGCCTCCCCTTTCCCTTCGGAGACGATTGCCTTATGGGGTTCGCAGACAAAATCCTTTAGGTCAAGAGAAGACCAGTGATACCTTCTTGCCTTGCAAGTCTTCTCATTCATTCCCTGCTGGATTACCGCCCATTGATTCTGGAAAGTGGCAATAAATGTGTGATGGTATAAATTATAACCATCCTGTAAGGCAGTAGAATCAACCTTTGCCGACATTCGGGAAGCAAAGATTAAATCGTCGGCATTGAGAGAAAACCGAAAACCATAATCTCTCAATTCCTCGGGCGTCTTTCGGGCTCTTCCCCCTTTGCCTCCGGCGATGACAATGCCCAAATCCTTTTCCCTTCCCTTTACCGCTTCCTTTAAGGCACCGCAGACCGTAGTCGTTAAACCCGAGGAGTGCCAGTCAAAACCCAAAAGACAACCGAGACTTTGAAACCAGAAAGGGTCAGAAACCCTTCTAATCACTTCCTCCGGAGAATATTCCCGAACAATCACTTCCAGGATTGCTGATGCCAGACGTTTCATCCTTTCAAACAACCAGGGAGGAGCAGTTCCGTAATGAAGGGGAAGTTCAAAAACCTGACGCATAACTAATTTTAACCGAGCAAAAGAGATAAATCAAGGTGGGAATAGATTTGTGATGATGCTTATGATTCCTTTCCGAATCAGCATCACCGCAATGGCGGCTAAAAGAAGATTACTCACCTTGGAGATGATTTTGGTTCCCGTTAATCCGATAATCTTGACAAGGAAAGTGGAGAAATGAAAGGCAAGGGCAGAAAGGGCAATATTGGTAATTAATGAGATTAAGGTTGGAAAGAGGCCATAGGCATCAACAATGATTAAAGAAGTGGTGAGAACCGCTGGTCCAACAATTAAGGGCATGCCGAGTGGGACCGCCCCTAATGTTTCCGGCGAAACCTTTACCTTTGTCTCCGGGGCGATGATTTCGGAAAGAGAGATGACCAAAAGGAGAATACCACCCGCGACCATAAAGTCGGAAATGGTTATACCGAAAAGGTGGAAGATTACTTTGCCCAAAAGGAGAAAGATGAGGGCAACCGATAAAGAGGTAAAAAAAGACTGGTAGATTACCCCTTTCCTTCTTTTCGGGCTTAAATTTTCTGTCAGACTGATAAATACCGGAAGGATTCCTAAGGCATTAACCGCAGCAAACATCGGGATAAATGCCAGAAGACAATTACGGAGCATCAGTTTTATCTTAAACATTTTTCTTCTGCTGTCAACGATTCTCTCTCTTTGCCGATGAAGACCTTTCCTAAGGGGATGAGAAATTGGCTTAATAGAGGGCTAATTTTCCCCAACGGGGTGACCAGGGGAAAAACTACGGGTTCTTTGTGGACTTTCGTCCCGCTTCGCGTGCCGGAAGAGGGGTTGAAACCCACCCCAAATATCCCCTTGGGAAAAGGAATTTTCCCCAACGGGGTGAGGGGTGAAACCCCTATTGAAACCCACCCCTAAGAGGAATTAGTATATGACTCAGGGAGCAAAGGGGGATAAAATTAAGAAAAAGGCTCTAAGTTATTGTAAGATAAGGACTTAGAGGAAAAGAAAGGTGAGAAAAAATGTTAGTGACACTAACATTTTGGTAGAAGAACTCGGGATTTATAAAAATAAAAACGCCCCCGGAAATACGGGGGCGTCTCCTATTATTGAATTTCCCCCAACCCCCACTCAATAGGGGTTATTCACCCCTCTTGCGGAAAAAAAACCCGTGGTTTTTTTTCCTGTCACCCCGTTGGGGGAAATTCATTCTCATCAACTTGAATTGGGCTACTTCACAACGATTAACTTCCGCTCAACTCTCTCGCCCTTTGCCTCAAACCTCAGGAGGTAGATTCCTGCTGGTAGTTCCTTAATTATAAATACCCCCTTGTCACTTTTTTCCGAATAGACAACTTCACCGAGCGCATTGTAGATTTTTAGACTTGCCACTTCTTCTTCCGGCAGGGTATAATAAACCTTCACCAATCCCTTTGTTGGGTTAGACAAAATCCGCAAACCGGTTGCCATCTTCTTCCTGAATTCTCCCATTCCAGTGGAACGGACAAAGACCTGGCTTTTTGCGGTATCATTTTCGGGCACCAGATCGTTGGCGAGGAGAGTGGCAGATACCAACTGGAAAGTTCCGGTTTGGGTTGGGGTCCATTGGGCAAAGGTCACATTCTGAGAGGTATTCCCGGGTAATGTCAATTCCACGGTATCCGCATAAACTAAATTGGAATCATTAGCGATATGGAAGAAGGTTTTGAAGGTCTTTTCGGTAAAGCCATAATTCCAAACTACTGCTTCTGGTGTTGTTGGTATTCCAATCTCAATTGTATCGCGCGGGGAGCGGATTTCGGCAACACCAGCATCAATGCCGGGTATCCGGAAGATAAGGCGCATCATCCAGTCGTGGGAAGTCCATAAGTTCCATTCTCCTGGTGGGGGAGTCATTGACCAGTAAGACCTCAGGTCAGGATAGGTTGCATCCGCTGCCACATAAGGACCATCATAAGAACCAGATGGCCAGTGGACAACTAAGAAGACATCATTCGGGCTTGACACGCGAACATTTCCAAAGTTAACTATTTCCCAATTGACCGTTGGGATTACAGTGGTGGCGGTCGGTTGATTAGGAACCGTAACGATTGGTGAGGAGAGACGCGGAATCCCGGCTGATTCCGGATAGACACCACAATCCGCAAAGGAGAGAGGAACCGTAGAAGCGGAAATACAGAATTTTCCGGCTTTAATCTGATAATTTGCCACTGGTGGTGTAATCTTCACCGCAAACCGGTCATCCGTGCCGGATGGCTCTTGAACCCAGTAGTTTGCCTCATTCCCTCCGTCATCATAACCAACCTCAACCTCTGCCCAGAATGAGACATTGTGAACCATTCCTTTGTAATCGTTGGCTGGCCTCTCGTCACCACCGAGAAGGGTTCGAATTGTATCGTAATAAACACCTTCACCTGGCGCCCATTCTGGAAACTGAGCAACTGCTGAATCACCGGAGCGGAGAAAAGGAATTGTGACTTCTTGGTTATAGATAATATTTCCGGCGGTATCGCGAATCACACATCGCACCGGCAGATTGGACTGGTCTTCGGTTCCGTAGTTTTTCACCAATGCCTTCGGAATGGCGGTATCTCCGGGAAGAAGGTTGGCGGGTGGGGAGATGATTTTTGCCACCCCGACATCCCGACCGGGAGGAAGAAAATAGAAGCGGATTGCTCTCCCGGAGGTAATTAAATTACCGTAGGGTTTGGCATTGTAAAGATAACAGAGCCCAATCGTGCCGTTAGGGTCTTCAATCCCAACTGTGGCGGATTTGGCAGTATCGCATTCTCCTGGATGTCCGGTTATCACATCGGCATATTGAATGATTATATCATTGCTCCCTTCCAAAAGGAGAATCTGGAAGGTAAGGGTAGAATCACCACCGCCATAATAAGCAATATTATCATAAGAGATAACCAGGGTGCAATTGGGCGAAGTTCCCACCGTTTGATATTTCACCCTTCCCAACTGGATACAGTGGAGGTCATCCCAAAGGGCAGCAATTAAATTTTTCGGTGGAGCAGGATTTGGAATACTATCATTACTCAGTGTGATATAGACGCTATCAAAGGAGAGGGCGCCATTCGTTCCAACCGTCAGTCGGTTATAAGTCCGGTCGTAAAATGTGAAGTTAAATCCAATTGGGATTCGGGCGACATCATCGTCAAAATAAGGGAAGGGGACAGGTGTTCCGGTCTGAGATATGTCTCGCCAGTTATAGACTGGTCCACCGGTAGTATCCGAATCAATCCAGCGCATAAATCCTTCATCCGGACCACCGGTGAAGTAGGCACGAATTATAATGGTCGTCTGGCTTTTGGCATCATTGGTTGTATCCTCATCACCGGAAAGGAAGGTTCGCATTCGGACAAAGCAGGTCTCAATCTCGGAGATATTCCAGGTAGCGAATTCAATCGTATCAACTGCTCCGGAGTCAAGACCAGCAACATTCACCTCACTCGCATAACGAAGGACGCCACCGGTGCCAAAGATTGAACAGCGAACCGGAAAAGTTTGGGGGAGGCGGCCATGATTCCTAACTATCGCCTTTGGCACAATGCTTGGGGAGCGGAAAGAGACGAGCCCTCTTGGGGCAATGATTCCCTTAACACCGACATCATTATTAAGCACCGGAGGAATCCAGAACTTTATCGCTCTCCCGTTAATTAAAGCTGGTTCGTTATAAGAATATTGGAGACCGGTAAATGGAGTGAATGGATAAGGGCTCTCAATACCCACCGTTGCTGAGGCGCCATAATCATAAGCAGGGTCGCCAACAACAACATCCGCATACTGGAAGGTTATGCTATTATCCGCCTCGGAGAGGATTATCTCAAACGAGAGAAAGTTTCCCGAGACGAGAAGGTGTCGAACATCCTGCCAGATAACGACGAAGAGCCGGTTTGGGGCACTACCCACGGTTTTGTAGTAGATGTAACCATTATAAGTAGGTCCAACCGCTAAATCATCCCAAAAGGCATAAACCGCATTATTGGGTATTCCGGTGTTCGGAATCTGGGTATTATAATAGGCATTTGTCCCTGGGTCAGAGCCAAAAGAGAGCAGCCGTTGGTGCAGACCCAGATGGTGTTATAACTCTGACCGTAATAGTTGAAATTAAAAGGCAAAGTGATAGAACCGCGGGCATCATCACCGACAATA
>JGI24721J26819_10001972_pt1 | contig 22834 bp, 10 predicted proteins | sample YelNatPaOPGAMG01_FD_26819 | JGI IMG/M metagenome (IMG submission 26819) | reverse complement strand
GATGATGATTCCATAACTTGATGAGTATTTAAGTGCAGTGAGTTTCGGCAATTCAAAAACCTCTGGTCAAATTTGTCTACACATCCCCTGGCTGCTAGGGGTATTGATTTCACCTTTTTTTTTCGGGTCATTAACTCATGATGGGCAGGCATTGGTAGCAATACTTTTTGGACTATCTGTAATTTTTTTATTTAAAAGAATCGGTGGATATACCTCTCTGGATATAAAGCCGGTTATGATTCTCAGTGTGTTATTGTTTTTTTGTTTAGTATTGATTCCGATACCCAGCAGCTTGATTAAGCTAGTATCTCCAGAAAGGGCTCTTCTGGCTGAAAGATTTCCTGTTAATATTGGTGAAACACAAAATTTATTGCAATTAACTACTTCTGTTGCCCGGACTTTCCAGAGGTATTGGGAACTATTACTTGTAGTTGTTGCATTTTTTTTGGCAAAAGAACTCGGTTTTCTCAAGAGAAAAAATCGGTTATTTGTGTATGTTGTAGGGGTTACTTCACTTTGTTTATCTATCTGGTATTTTACACATTTACCCGAGGGTTCGCCAGTGGTTGGTACCCCTTCGCACAGGTCATTGTTCAGGGGATCAGGCCCGTTTACCAATCCCAACCATTATGCCAATTGGCAGTATATGGCAGTGTTATTTTGTGGGGGTTGGATTATGCGAGGGTTATGGCCCCTGCGTTCGGCGCGCTCCGGGGATGCTGTTTTTTTAGAGCGTCACAAAGCTCAGGCATGGGCTTTGGTTATTATTTGCTCTATAGCATTATTTACCGCTGTAGGTTCTGCATCACGTGGTGGATTGTTTTCTTTTTTGATTGGCGCCCTAGTTTGGAGTTTTTTTCTAGCTTATAGGTCGCACAGCCGTACTAGAGCGCTACTAATAAATTTTGGGATAGTAATGGGACTTGCAATTATTTTATTTGGTGGTGATTTATTGTTTCGGCGTTTTGGCGAATTGCCAGAAGATTTACTCCATAGATATCCGAAGGTTCTTATTTGGAAAGAGACAATTTTGACAGGTTTAAAATTTCCAGTCTTTGGGACGGGATTAGGTACTTTTGTTAGGGTTTATAATCATTACAAATCTAATCTTGGCTTAAACACCGTTTGGCATGCCGAAAATGAATACGTACAATTATTATTAGAGGTGGGGGTGGTCTGTTTAGTCTTAATAGGTGTGATATGGTTGAGAATTATAAATGATCCGATAAAGAAAGCTTTAAATGAGAAAGTAACCGAGCCTGAATTATTATTTGGTTCTTTGGCTGCGGTTGCTTGTTTTATTGTTCATTCCTGTTTCGAATTTGTCTTTCAGATTCCGTCTAATGCAATTTTTGTCGGTGCGTTACTGGGATTTTGTGTAGGTTTATCTAAAAATAATAAATTACCAATTTTGTTGCCTGATCCATCGCATTTAAGACAGGTAGTTAACCTATCGATTGGTGTGGCGCTAATAGTTTTCGGTATTAGCCAGGGAATATCCTGGTTTTATTGGCAGAATGCATTAAGAAAAGCATCTCCGGCAGAGGCGGTTTTTGCTATCGACCGTTCGTTACAATATTGGCCTATAGCTGTTGAGAGGAATATCAATCTGATTAGAGCTCAGGTGCAGGCATTAGCAGTAGAAGAAGGCGTGCGGACATTGAATGATGGTAATTCGGCTATGGTTCGGTCTATCAGGTCCAGAATTACAGAAGCCATAAGGAGGGATCCGCTAAACTGGGAGCTAAGGTTGGAGCGTGCATGGTTTGACTTAGCATTTTCAACCAATCAGGCCATGGCTATAGCTGAAGCGTGGGAATGTGTGAGGTTGAATCCGCATCAACCTCAAATACCAATTCGATTTGCCAAAAATTTCGTGGGCAAAAACAATTATTTAGCAATAAACTTTCTTAAATCGGCGGACCTGTCTTATCCTCACTGGCTTAACACTGCGCTATCCATAGCATGGGATATATCCAGAGACACAAGTTTATTATGGGAACTTACCCCTGCGACTAAAGATGGATTTGAGACGCTAGGAAACTTTGCTTATACGAAACGTTTGAATGGTCTGGCTACAGAGGCGTGGCTTTCTCTTACAAATTTGGTTGAGCCCTCATATTTGGCAGAAAAATTTCTTATGATTAAGCGCCCAGATATAGCCATTGGTCTTTTGAGCAGAGCCAAACCCTCGCCTAAGAATAAGTTAATATTTGCTCGTGCTAATTTTATGCTGGGTAAGATACCAGAGGCTATCCGGCTTACAGAAGAGATCTGGCAATCTAGCCCATTAAAAGACAGACTTTTAAAGCGTAGCGAATCTGAAAAACTCAATATCAAATTAAAAACCATCTTAGATGCCGAGCCAAAGACAAAAGATGAAGCTTTAGCGATTGCTGAATCCATATTTGCCAGGCCAGCATCAGAACGTGATTTAAAGCGGTTGAGATCTCTGGCCATGAAATTCCCGGATGCACTAAGAATTTGGTGGATCTTGTATAAAAGTGAACTTGATAATTCTGAGTTTGAGAACGCTGCGGCAACTGGAATTATTCTTGCTCAGAAATGTATAGATCTATTGCCTAAAAATTAACTGATTACCAGGTTTTCTGTGCATTCTTCTGCAAGTTGTAAATATTCTGCGGTATTTTCCTGTATCGAGGTGGTGTAGGTGTCCTGGCCCAGGCTAATTTTGGCAGAAGAGTTTCTAAAGTGTATGCCTACTGAGTCCAGAATTAATCCAAATATATCCGTGTTGTTAATTACACCGTGGAATCTATTTGCACCTATTCCGCAAGCAATTAACGGGCTCAAATCTGATGTATGGGTGGAACTTTCAAACCCAACTCCAGTGTAATCGGCTAAAATATTAGACAGACAAGCGTGTAATGAATTTTGAAGTTCATTAATGCTGTGGAATTTTTTCTCTTTAATGTCTAGTAAAACACTTGATTGTGTGACGGTCGGGATTAGGCCTGTTGCTTCAAAAATAACTGATTGGATTTGATCAACAGTTTTGGCCTTGTTGATAGAACTTAAAATTTCAGCGAACGAGGCATTGATCTTAAAGATATTTTTAAACAATCGAGTACTATCTTTATATTCAGTGCCAATTCCATTTAAACCTGGGTTTCCGTTTCCATGATCGGTAGTGACGATGATTAAAGTATCCGGTGCCGATTTTTGAAATTCAACACAGACGGAAATGGCTTTGTCAAACGCAAGCATCTCGTGTATTGCGCCTGCGCAATCGCTATTATGACAAGCGTGATCGACTCTACCTCCTTCAATCATTAAAAAAAAGCGTTCTGATTGGCTTAGGTTTTCCAGGGCGCGTTTGGCCATAGTATCCAGGGAGGGTATTTTACTGCGTGTATTCTGGTTTTTTTGCCAATCAAGAACGTATGGCAGATGACTCTTTGCAAATATTCCAAGCCAATTCTTTTTGGGGTCTGCAGTTAAAAGCTCATTTGTAGAAGTTAAGATTGAATAATCGCTGTTTTGATATTCTGCGAGTAAGTCATTTTTATCCTTTCTGGTAGACTTTGTGAAAAATTGTGAACCGCCGCCCAGCAATACATTTATTTTATTTTTCAGATATTGTTCTGCGATTTTTTCTGGTTGATCGCGTAAAAGACCTGATACACCAAAGCCAGCAGGTGTTGCATGTGTGATTTCTGTGGTTGTTACTAAGCCTGTTTTCCAGCCGTATTCGGATAGAATTTTAGTGATAGGCGTCAAGGGCGTGCCATCTGGAAGTTTATTGAGCATGCCGTTCATGACTCGACTTCCTGAGGCTATTGCAGATGCTGCAGCCGCAGAGTCAGTCACAAGTGAGTTTAACGACGATGTATCAACAAAAGCGTAGCCTTCATTATTTTGATTTTTTAAACGAATAAACTCTAAAGGATTGTTTCTAACGAGATTTGAATAATGATTAGCCAATGTGAGAGTCCCCATACTCATCCCATCAGCAATCAGTAATATTATCTTGTTTGGCTTTGAAATATTTATGGGTCGATCTGATCCGAGAATAACATTTAGACCTGGCGCAACTGTTGAAATCGCCGCCAGGCTGGTCTTTAGAAAACTACGCCTTGTTAATAGCATACTTAAGTTTAATCGACTTTTGATGTCAGGTAAACATTCAATTTAACTGGTAAATCGACCTTTGAGGAATTTAAATCCCTCAGTATTTTATGGTTCTTAAATTATTACTGTTAAATTTTTGTTGAAAAATATTTTAATGCCCTAATGGTTCGGCTTGAAAAACCAGCCCAGAGAAGTTGAAGCTCGAAGGTCGCATTAACCTCCACCCATGAAATCGGGGATATGTGAATAACCACCAGCAGGGCCGATGGTAAGAGGTAACCTCTATACTTTATCATCCTCAAATAGTTCACAGTTGAGTTGCATGTATGGTGGTTTGTTCTCATCGGCTGATTTCATCAGTGACTATTAACATTAAATCTCTACGTGATTTCCAATGGTGATTGATCACCAAACGGAGGATGCAAATGAAATCATCAATCGAAGGGTCGGGTTACACCCTGATCCATTTTCATACGGCGCAATGATTCTGGTATGGTTTAAATAAATTGCCAGATTACACGTCAAACAGTAATAATTAGAGCAAGATATGCAAAGCGAAAAAAAACCCAATGTTATTAATAATATTTCACGGCGCACGTTTATAAAACGTTCTGGACTTGCTATGGCTGGTGTAGCATCAGTTTCTTATTTAGGATCTGTAGGTTACACAGCCGAAGATAACACTATCAAGGTAGCATTGGTAGGATGTGGAGGTCGTGGAACTGGTGCGGCTGAAAATGCATTACTGACCAAAGGGCCGGTAAAGATATTTGCAATGGCCGATGTTTTCAAGAATAGGTTAGATTCAAGCAGGCAGATATTGAAAAACAAGTTTGGGGATAAAGTTGATGTATCAGAGGACCGGTGTTTTGTTGGGTTTGATGGTTATAAGAAGGCCATAGATAGTATCGGTAAAGGCGGTGTAGTGATTCTGGCGACGCCGCCTGCTTTCAGGCCATTGCATTTAGAGTATGCTGTTGACAAAGGCGTACATGTTTTTATGGAAAAATCATTTGCTGTTGATGCTCCTGGAATTCGACGAGTATTAAAAGCTGGCGAACGCGCGAAAGAAAAGAATCTTAAGATTGCGGGTGGATTGATGAGCCGTCATTACNTGCCGTTGGAACTAGCTATTCAAAAGATTCACGAAGGAATAATAGGCGAAGTAATTACTAGTTGGGCTTATAGAATGCACGGGCCGGTTGGAATTAGTGAAAAACAACCAGGCATGTCGGAAATGGCCTACCAGATAGCTAATTATAGCTGTTTTACATGGCTAAACGGAAGTTTTATTGTGGATTGGCTTATTCATAACATCGATGTCTGTTGTTGGGTTAAAAATAGCTGGCCGATATCTGTTCAGGGGCACGGTGGCCGACAGGTCAGAAATGAGCCGGATCAGTTATTTGATCATTATATAGCTGAATATACATTTGCTGATGGCACTCGAATGTTGGCGCAGGGACGGCATATGACGGATTGTTGGGAGTTCTTCGGAGATATCATCCATGGTTCAAAAGGTTCAGCTATTCTTGGCGAAGGCATCCCTGATCCTAAAATTTATAAAGGTTTTAATCCTACTGAGGATTCAATTATCTGGCAGTTCCGCGAGGCTAAACCAAATCCTTATCAGGTTGAGCACGATTTACTTTTCGATGCCATTAGAAACGATAAACCATATAATGAGACGGAACGCTGTGCAAAGTCATGTTTAACAGCGATCATGGGGCGGATGGCAATCGAGTCTGGGAAAAAGGTCTCGTGGGATGATGCATTTAATTCTCAGATTGAGTTAGCACCTGGAATTGAAAACTTTTCCTTTAATACAGCTCCCCCTGTGGTACCTGATTCCAACGGAAAATACCCCATTGCTGTTCCAGGAAAAACCAGGGCTTTTTAGTTGATGTCGAGATTAAGTTGAAGAATCTCGTATTTTCTAAAAAAACACCTTTTTTATTAAAAATCGGCTCTCAGATGAGCCGATTTTTTTTGGACCAGGTTTTATAATCAATTAACTAATTTTGGATCAAATTCTACAAAAAAATACCTGATTCCTCATTGTTACGTAAGTTAAAGGAAAGTAAGGTAATATCATGAAATCATCATTACGGTTTGCTCACGGCAGACTTTATCAAATCAGTATCCTGATTTTGGAGCGAATTGTTTCGTGTGGGGTTATATTTGCATTATTAACGACAACAAAATTGCTTTTTTGTTTTCAATTATCAGCATGGGAGGTTAAAAGTGGAAGGTTGATTAGTAGTTGGGCGCGGAGTGTATCTCCCGGTTTTGTATGGCCAGAATATCCACGTCCCCAATTTCAACGCAATAATTGGCTCAATTTAAATGGCCTTTGGGATTACACGATAACCGAGTCATATCAGGTGAGTATCCCTTCTAATTATGATGGTAAAATTCTTGTCCCATTTTGCATTGAGTCAGCTTTATCAGGTGTTATGGAATCTTTGCTTCCCCAAAAAACCTTGTGGTATCACCGTAAATTTAATATCCCTAAAGAGTGGAAAGATAAAAGGGTTCTTTTAAATTTTGGGGCGGCTGACTGGGAGTGCACTGTTTATGTGAATGGTAGGCATTTAGGAAAGCATCAAGGCGGGTATGATAGTTTTGTTTTTGATATTACTGATGCATTGCGCCCGGCCAATCCGCAAGAAATCGTAGTTTCTGTCAAGGACCCTACAGACTCAAGCTGGCAACTTCGAGGGAAACAGTCACTTAGGCCTGCTGGCTGCAATTATACTGCATGTTCTGGAATTTGGCAAACCGTCTGGCTTGAAGCAGTTAACGATTCCTTTCTGACTGATATTAAAATCGATCCTCGTGTGCCCGATTCCAGCGTATTTATCACTGTTAATGCCCGAATTGTTCCAGAGCCCATGATGGTTGAGATAACTGTATTTTCCAACTCGATCCCGATTGTGTTTCAAACAAATATTATTGGCAAAGAACTTTCCAAACCCGTTTTGGATAATTTGGTCGAGTTCTTTAAGGCTAAGTTAACCTGGCAATCTTGTAAATTTTACCTGAAGATTGAAAACCCAAGGCTTTGGAATGTAGATGATCCTTTTTTATACGATCTTAGGCTGGTTTTGAAAAATAACAGGGGTGAAATCTTGGATGAGGTTTTTTCATACTTCGGTATGCGGGAGATCAAACTTGGCCAAGATGCACATGGTCGGGCTCGGGCATATTTGAATGGAAAACTGTTAATTATTCCTGGTGCATTAGATCAGGGGTATTGGCCCGATGGGATATATACAGCACCTACAGATGAAGCTTTGAGATTTGATATTGAAGCGGCGAAAAGATTAGGGCTTGTTGCTGTTAGAAAGCATGTTAAGGTTGAACCACAACGTTGGTATTATTGGGCAGATAAACTAGGGCTTCTAGTATTTCAGGATATGCCATCAGGTAATGAAGGTGATCCCAAAACGGACTTGCCACGCTCACATGAAGCTGCAGTTCAATGTATGCATGAAAAAGTTACACTGGTCCAGCAACTTTATAACCATCCGTCTATTATTTGTTGGATTATATTCAATGAAGGCTGGGGACAACATGATACATTGCGGTATGTTGATGTATTTAGAACTCTTGATCCTTCAAGGTTAATCGATGAAGCAAGTGGCTTTCCCTGGCACGGCGGCGGAGATGTAGCTGATCACCATGGTGGACTTGCGCCAGCTGAAGTTAATCGGATAGGTATAACCAGTGAAGATGGCGGGTGGGGCCTGGCTTGTCCACAAAATCAATGGTCTGATAAGCCATGGACTTACAGAACATATGATCCGCAAACAGGCAATGAAATTGACGGACTTAAACTTAACAAAATTGCGCTTTTAACAGATGATTCAAAACGTTGGTTTACTCGTAAGATGGTTATGCTTTTTAAGAGTCTTTGGGAAAATTCTGATAAAATAGGCATGACCGGTGTTTTTTATTGTCAACTCGTCGATGTTGAAAATGAATGTAATGGCTTACTTAGTTACGATAGAAAAATATGGAAGGTAGATCCAGACCCAATTTACAAATCCGCCAGGAATGATTTTAAAGGTAATACTTTATGGCTATTTCCTAAGTCCCAGTCAGATATTTCTAACTGGAAATATACAACAAACCAGCCGTCTGGTAACTGGATTTCAAAGGATTATGATGACTCTATGTGGGCTTTGGGTGCTGCTCCATTTGGAGCCGGCTTGAATGGAGTTAAAACTGAATGGCATTCAAGTAATATCTGGCTTAGGGTGAAATTTTATCTTAATGAAAAACCTTCGAATAAACCAATGCTATTGATATTTCATGATGAAGACGTGGAGGTGTTTATAAATGGTATCCTTGCATTTAAAGAAAAAGGTTTTTTAACAGGCTGGGATTATGTCGATATTTCTGGTGAAGCAGCCGCTAGTTTAAACACCGGTACTAATTCTATTGCTGTGCATTGTTCCCAAAGTGCAGGGGCTCAGTTTATTGACGTAAGTTTAGTTTCATTAATTGATCGAAAAACAGACGTAGTAGATCAAATTTACAGAAGAAATGATCCAATAAATCAATTTATTAACTATACAAACGCGTTGCCTTTTTCTTATTGTGAAGGACAAACCGATGTTAGAAAAGAATTACGGGATCCATGCATTATCAGAGAAGGAGGCACATATTATCTTGTATTTACAATGTGGCCTTTTAGAGGACGTGATGAGAAATATATGAATACAGCAAATAATGGGTCCTCACCCGGTATTGCAATATATTCAACAACTAATTTTTTAGATTGGCGCTTTGAGCGGTGGCTCGTGAAATCGTCAGAGCTGCCAGATGACTGTCCTTATAAGCATAGATTTTGGGCTCCGGAAATTCATAAGATCCATGGTAAATATTTTCTTATATTCACTGCGGATAATTGGTTGAAAAAGGAATACAATCCTGCCGGTTCTTGGGGCTCAGCTGGTTATGCATTTGTTGGTGTTTCAGATAGTATTTTGGGACCTTATACAAATATTACTTATATAAATGGTGCAGCATGTGATACCTCTTTATTCGAAGATATTGATGGCAAAACTTATGCAATTATTCCTCGTTACAATATCGATATTCAGGAGATAGATCTTTCTAATATCAATAAAAAGGAAGTGAAACTTCTGGGCAAACCTAAAACAGTGGTCTTCGCAACTAACCGTGATGCTGGTATAGAAGCAGACGCAGATTATCTTGAGGGGCCATGGCTCGAAAGAATAAATGGAAAGTACTGGTTGTTTTATGCCGCAACTCACAGAAATGAAAATTATCAAGACTGGTTGGGCTATTGGACATGTGCAGCTGTTGCTGATTCTGTGTTAGGACCGTACAAGAAAATTGCAGGCGTAAAACTTTTTATGGGAGGTCACGCCTCGGTTTTCAAAAGTTTAAACGGTGGTGATTGGTTTTGTTTTAGAAATGAAAGCAAAGGTCCTGATCATGGTTTATTATGCATCCAGTCTTTTTATGTAGATGCTTTTTCAAAAATAATCTTTCCAGGATCCGACTAATTATTCTCATTCCGTTTTCTGAAATATTCAAAAATGTGAAGTTTAAGGGCCCAAGCCATTTCGATCTAATGAATTTTGCAATTATTTTGAAATTTTTATAGCTGCTCATTTCTCAACACTCTTGACCTAACAGCTGTGGATCTGGTTCCGTAATCTGGATTTTTACTAAGAAGTTTCTGTTAACTTTAATCTGAACATAATCTATAAGGGTTTATGAAACCTTTGGGAATTTCTTCTTGACTAATAACAGAATCAGGTGGAGGTTAACAACAAAGCAGGTCCTGTTGAAGTACGGTTTATTATAATTTTTTCTTCAAAAAGGGTATTTATGGTTAAGGGNAAATATAGAAATGTGCTCGGTAGTAGGGCTTTAAGAGTGATTGGTATAATCGTTCTAGTGGGTGTGTTAATAATCTTCTTTTTTGCCTGTAATAGTCCGACTAAAGACTTACTTACAACTGAAGAGCGTGAGTATATCAAAACCCATGGGCCGATACGTTACGCACCTGATCCTGCATTTCAACCTTTTGAGTTTTTAAGTCAAAACAACCGCGCCGAAGGAATTACTCCTGATATCCTCGAACGTATTTCAAAATCATTATTGATCAAAATTGAGACTGTTCCTTGTAAGACCTGGTCTGATGCTCTGGACGGAATACGCAAGGGGGAAATAGATTTGCTGGGTACAATAACAAGGACGGAAGAACGTGAAGAATTTCTACGTTTTACAAGGCCATATTTAACTATCCCATATGTCATATTCGTTACCAAAAACAACGCTAATCCTCAAAATATTAAGGACTTCTATAACAAACGGCTTGGAGTTGTCAAAAATTACGGCGCTCATGCCTGGCTTAAAAAGCAACATCCACAAATTCAACCGATAATATTTGAAACTCCATTAGAAGGATTAAAGGCTGTCGCTTCTGGCAAGGTCGATGGATTTTTAGAAAACCTTCCGGTTGGCGCTTATTTGATTGAGAAATTCTCACTCATAAACGTCACAATTTTACCAGAGTACGTTTTTGAGACTCCGCAACACTTTGCTGTAGCTAAGGATAATACGATTCTTCTTGGTATTATTGAGAAAGGGCTAAATGAGATTTCTTTAAGAGAGTATTCACGGGTTTTTAGGTACTGGAGCGGTTATGATCTTACGCCCGGAGCATTAAAACTAGCGGCTAAGATTAAACTAATTGTCGGGGGCTTCATATTATTAACTTTGGTTCTTATATTTTTAATTATTTTGCTTCAGCATCGTAAATTACTAGCCGAAAAGCAGCTCTTTGACACTGAAAGCAGACTAGAAAATCTTTTCAACAATAACCTGGTCGGTATTTGCTTCAGCGATGGAAATGGACTGATTATTAAAGCCAATAAAATGTTTGCAAGCTTATTTGGCTTGACCAGTGAGAATGAAGTCGTTGGAAAAGATTTTTTTAAACTTCTTTCAGGAACCCAACCTACCGAAGAGTTACTAGAAAAATTAAAAAAAGAGAGACGTATTGAAAACGTTGTTGTTAGTACACGTGATTGCAAGAATGAACAAAAATGGATTATTTCTAACATGATCTATAGCCCTAAGAATGGTGGAAAGGGAGAAATAAATGCCGTTGTATTGGATATAACCGAGCATCATAAAGTGCAGGAGGAATTGAAAAAACTTAATTTTGAACTAGAGATCAGAGTCTCTGAAAGAACTAAACAACTTGAAGAAGCTGTTAAAGATTTAGAGAGTTTTACCTGGTCAGTATCACACGATTTACGCGAACCATTGAGGTTTTTAAATTCTTTTTCTCAAATGCTTCAGGAAAGCATCAAAAATAAAATCTATGATAAAACGGAGTATTACTTGCAAAAGATAATAATGGCAACTCGCGAAATGAATGAATTGATTGATGCCCTGTTGAGATTGAGCAGAGTGTCTGGTGCTAAATTGAATTTTATTTTGTGTGACATAACTGGCATGGTGAAAAGTGTGTGTAAAAGATTGACAGAGGAAAAAGCTATTACTGGTATTCAATGGGAAATTCATGATATGCCTAAAATATCCGGGGATCCAATTCTTTTAAAACAGGTTTTTGAAAATTTGATTAGTAATGCAATCAAGTTTAGCAGAGGTGCTAATCCCCCAAAAATAGAAATTGGTTCTTTAAATGTTAATGGCAGCAATGAGATTATTTTTTATGTTAAAGACAATGGTTGCGGATTCAATCCCGATGATGCCAGTAAACTATTTGATGTCTTTCACCGCTTGCATCCGAGTTCTGAATTTGAAGGCACAGGCATTGGCCTTGCAATAGTTAAAAAAATTGTATCCAGACATAATGGTCGAGTTTGGGCCGAAGGCGTTCCTAATGGAGGTGCAACGTTTTATTTTTCGTTACCTATCCAACCGCGAATAATATCTTGATGAGCCTGGTAAAATCTTGCTTTGATCGCTCAATTAATAGATACCTGGGTTAATAGATTATCGAGATCGAAATTTTCCAAACGTTCTGATTTCTGATCCAGTCTTGTTTCTGACTTAATTTTTCGAATTAATAAGCTAAACGGGGTTTGCCTGAAGTAGGCCTTTAGCTTAAAAAAATTTACATATATTAGTACTGCCAAAAAGTGGTAGTGCGCCTGAGAGTCTAACAGAGAAGCGTCAGATTTAGGCTGAGTTTTCACGATTAATCAAAGCTAACGAATTTTTGACAGTTTATCATTTTTTACAAACGAACATAGAGCCATGTATGTTTTCTTTCCAATTTTCTCTTGGTTTTCTTTTTTATGTGTTTTTTGTTTTTTCTGGCTCAAAACTTCTGTTGGTCCAGCAAGGATTTAATTGGATAATCCTTATGAAATCGGGGTAGAGGAAGCAATAATTATCAATTCCAACAACTGTGAAGCTTCGGCGGGCAGGATTTCAAGGTGTCAGTGGCGCCGGTGTAAGCAAAATAAACAGCCAAATGAAACATTAATTTCCGCGGCAGTTAAACTTATTTAATTTCTGAACCATCGAATACCGGATTAATTCGGTTTAGACAAACTCAAGATATGCAATAAACAGACCGGATTCGGCTTTTACTGTAAGCTCGGCATATGAATAAAGCTTTTTGTAAAACGAACATTGATTACATACCGGCCTATTGATTTTAAATTAAAAACACCCCCGGCCTTTATTTATTGACCGGGGGTGTTGGTGCTTTATGAGTGAGTGGAGAGAGAAAATTTTATTGTTTGATCCTGTAAAACACTGGTGTTGTTAGATGTTCTGATGTATCGCTATAAGACATTGCAGTATTTGTAGCAATAACAGTCAGAATATCTGTCCAGTTTGCAGTTGGCGATAACTCTGTTGACTTTTGAACTGTGTATTGCATACCGCTTATTGCTTCCCATGAAATCGTGGGTATGCCACCGTTAAGTAGTTTTGCACTTAGTATCTTGAACGGTTTTGCAAGCGGTTTAGCAGCTAAGTAATGAGCTTTAGCCTGTGCTTCAGTTAGTGCTTTATTATAAATAACGACTTCGTCAATGAGTCCGATGAACTGGACGTTTTCGAGCTCACCGCTCTGGACGAATCCAAGATATTCAATTTGGCCGTCGTCATCTTGAAAACTGGTTGATCCGGCACCGGTTGTGGCTTCAATTGTAACACCACCAACAGAGGCGCCGCCATCGATGTACATTCTTGAAATGCAAGGTTGATTCAGGTACCAGATTTTAACCATTACTACATGGTGCCACTGGCCGTCAGCGAGGCCGGTAGCTGTGCAATCATGGATATCGGATGTGCTAAATCCGAAATCACCGGCTGCATTGATCCATCCCCAGTACATATCGCCGTCGCCCGGACTTTCATGTCCAAGTATAGCAGGGCTTTGCCATGCATTATTTCCGTGTGTGCCACGCTGGTTTGATTTAAACCAGTATTCAACGGTGGTAGCTTTGCCGTCTTCAGGGTTGCTTCTGAGGTTAACAAGTTCTGGTATGGGTGCACCGAACCAGACGTATTTCGTTGTGGTATTTCCTGCGGCTGGGCCGGTAAATTCCAATGCATAACCAAGACCTGGAGCTGCACTTTCCTTTTTAAGATCAGCGTCTGTGATCCCGTCACCAAAAGAGCCTGAGAAACCATTGGCAGAACCATAGTTAGTTATGCTTTCGGTGACTGATTGGTTTTCGAATCTCCACCAGTAAAGTGGATTGTCAGCCTTTATCGCATCTACCCAGTTTGTGAATATTTGTGGTTTACTATTTGGATCACATGGATTAAAGCCAAGGATGATTTCGTCATAATCGTAAAATCCATCACCATCGGTATCTTTAAGCAATGGATTTGTGCCTGTGTTATTTGAATTGACGAAGATTCCGGTATTGGTTTCTACGCCATCAGGTAGACCATCGCCGTCGGTATCAGGTTTGAGAGGATCGGTCCCGGTATCATTTGAACTAGTCCAGACACCTGTGTTAGTTTCGACTCCATCTTTAAGGCCATCGCCATCGGTATCCGGGTTGGTAGGATCGGTGCCTTTGAGGTATTCATTGAGGTTAGACAAGCCATCGTTATCTTTGTCTTTTCCTGCATCTGATGGATCATTTTCGTTTAAGCCATACCTTCGTTCCCACCATGAGGGTATGCCATCATTATCTGAGTCATCCAAACCAAAAATGGACTTTTCAGTGTTGAAAGTAGCAGAAATGGTTTGTGGTGAAAGTGCAGTATCATGAACGCGGATGATAGCGATAGCGATTTCGCCAACGCCTACGTCGCTAATGAGTCCGGAGCTTTCACTTTGTCGGCCGATTCTGAATGGTAAAGGGTTTCCGTAGGCATCTACGTCCCAGGTTGCCAATGGAGCGGTAAATATTTTAGAATTGGCATATTGTCCGTCGCAGTACGTGGTAGCAGTCCTTGTAGTCGCGTCGTAAGTATAAACGATATATGTCCACCGGCCGAAAATTATATTTGTTCCATATCCTAAATCAAAAGCGCCCCATTGGCCGACGGCTCCCCAGGTAAGGTGTGTGCCATGGCCAAACGTGCAGTTTGATCCGTCAGGACCTCCTCGGCGGCCCCATGCGAAAACTGTTTTTTCGTCCTGTGGTTTGGTGTCAAAGACCCAGGCTTCTATTGTTCTGCTGCTGTTTCCGGTAACCTGTGGCGGTGCTACAGGACCTGAGTAATGTGTGCCAGCATATCCCGGTGTTTCGCCAATTAATTTTACAGCCTTAACGCCGTCTATTGTCACGACTTCGGGAACTGTGTCACCGGAAGAAATAAAATCTCCCGACACCGTTCCTGCGTTAGGCCAGGTATCAAGCGGTCCGGCATTGAGTTTCGTTGCATTCAAATCTATTAGCAATGCGCCACCAGTTTGCAGTTGCATTGTCAGGGCCAGGAGTATAGCAGCGCCTGACCAGGCAACATTTTTCAGAATAGTTTCAACTATTCTCAGGCGATCAATAATTCTAGTTTTCATATTTGCCTTTTGTTTTTTATGGTTTCAACTGAATGCTTTTAAAATTTGCAATGTCGCCAGTTTACAAACTGATTTTACATTTTAAGATTTAGCTACGTTTAATTGTGAAATGTAAATGAGAAATCCGGTCTTTTTTTGTAGAAATTGTCTCAGAGAAAATAAAAATAAAAGGCGGCTGGTGAAATTGCTACAAAGCTAAAAAATGACTCAAGGAAGCAAATTTTGGAAATACATAAACAAAATTCGATTGGTTTAAAAGATGAAAGATGACTAAATTAGGCTGTTAGATTGGTTAGAATGAATTTCTAAGTTGCGACTATAAGTACAGGTTCGGGTAACAGTTTTTTGTGCAACCAGATAAAGACATTAGGTTAAGAATATCCATTTATGGCGTAGTCCAGGGTGTAGGATTCCGGCCGTTTATCTACAGACTGGCTAAGTTATTATCGCTTAATGGTTGGGTCTGTAATGATTCGCATGGGGTAATTATAGAGGTTGAAGGACGGGCCTCAAAATTAGAGCTATTTATGAAACGCATCTGTGAGGAAAAGCCTCCAAGGTCACGCATTCAGGGAATCGAATATTTAAGTTTGGATCTGGTTGGTTATACAGACTTTAAGGTTGAACAAAGCATTGGTAGTCCTGATAACACTGCGCTTATTGTTCCGGATATAGCTACCTGTGAGGATTGTTTAAAAGAGCTATTTAATCCAAATGATCGGCGGTATTTATACCCTTTCATTAATTGTACAAATTGTGGACCACGTTATAGCATTATTGAGTCTATACCATATGACAGGCCAAACACATCTATGAGGTCATTTCAGATGTGTCCGGATTGTCTATTAGAGTACAATGACCCATCCAATAGACGGTTTCATGCTCAGCCTAATGCNTGTCCGCGATGTGGGCCTCATGTTGAGTTATGGGATCCAGAAGGAAGAATCATTGCAAGACAATATGATGCGATCAAGTCGATGGCTTCAGCTATTTTGGATGGGAGAATTTTAGCTGTTAAAGGAATCGGTGGTTTTCATCTTATGGTAATTGCAAGTAATAGCGAAGCTGTCAGAAGATTAAGAGATAGAAAACGTCGGGAAGAAAAACCTTTTGCGATCATGTTTCCGTCTGTGGAACTTGTAAAATCTCTTTGCTCAGTTTCTCAGTTGGAGGAGTTACTGCTTAAATCGCCGGAGGCGCCTATTGTGTTGTTAGAACGTCTACCCCTGAGTGCAGGAGATGCAGGGAGCAAATTGGTATCGGACTTAGTAGCTCCAAACAATCCAAGGTTGGGAATAATGTTACCGTATACGCCAATTCATTGGCTTTTAATGGATATTATAAAAAAACCAGTAGTAGCTACAAGTGGCAATATAACCGACGAGCCAATATGCTATAATGAGCAGGATGCGTTGGAGCGGCTACGCGGGATTGCAGATTTGTTTTTGGTCCATAATAGGCCAATAGTTAGGCCTGTTGATGATTCTATAGTTCAGGTAGTAGATGGGCGGATGATGCTGATTCGTCGTGCACGTGGGTATGCACCAATGCCTATAACATTAAAGAAAAGACTGCCTATGGCCCTTTCCGTAGGCGCTCAGTTAAAAAATACTATAGCTATCTCAATCGGTAACAATGTCTTTGTGAGTCAGCATTTAGGGGACCTGGATGAATCGCACTCCTTTGATAATTTTAACAGGACAATCAGAGATTTTTTCAATTTATATAAACTTGAACCAGAAGTTATTGTTCGGGATCTGCATCCGAATTATTTATCTGCGATCCATGCAGAGAAGATTCAGGCAAACAACAACGGAAAGAATCGTCCTGTTTTATTGAGTCTACAACATCATTTTGCCCATGTGTTTTCATGTATTGCCGACAACGAATTGGAACTGCCTGTATTAGGTGTTGCATGGGATGGAACTGGCTATGGGCTTGATGGAACTATATGGGGCGGGGAATTTATCGATGTTGCTCAGGATTCCATTAAAAGGGTTGGATCGATCAGGCCTTTCAAATTGCCAGGGGCGGATGCAGCGATTAGGGAGCCTCGGAGGAGTGCTTTAGGTATTTTGTTCGAACTATTCAAAGACCGGCTTATAGACCTGGATTTACCGTTTCTGAAAAGCTTTGAGCCCAGGGAGTTAGACTTTTTAATTTCTATGCTAAATAGCGGTGCTGGTTGTGTCTGGACAACCAGTATAGGCCGGTTGTTTGATGCTGTATCGGCAATCACGGGCGTACGGCTGATAAATAAGTATGAAGGTCAAGCCGCTATGGAATTGGAATTTAAGCTGGACTCTTGTAAAGATAAAGGAGTATATAAGATTGATATTATAGAACGGCTGAATCCAGGCCATGAAACTCGGTGGTCGGATCAGCCTGGTGAATTAGAAAAGAAAGAACCTGAATATCTTTTAGATTGGGAACCCATGGTGCGGCAGATCTTAGATGCTATTAGCCATGGGGACCAGGTACCAATGATTTCGGCAAGATTTCATAATTCATTGGCAGAAGCTGTAGTNGCGGTTGCCAAGAAGATAGGAAGGGAGCGGCTTGTTTTAAGCGGTGGCTGCTTTCAAAATCGATATTTATTAAATAAAGTGATTTATGAACTGCGTTTGGCAGGTTTTACACCNTATTGGCATCAGCGGGTTCCTTGTAATGATGGTGGGATTTCTTTAGGTCAGTTATGGTATCTGAGTATAAAAAATGATTGATTATGTGTTTGGCAATTCCGGGAAAAATAGTTGAAATCACGGTTGAAGATCCGATAAACAGGACAGGCAGAGTCAGCTTTGGCGGTGTCATAAGAGAGGTCAATCTATCTTGTGTTCCAGAAGCAAAGGTTGGAGATTTTGTTATTGTTCATGTTGGGTTTGCTATAAGTAAGGTAGACGAACAGGAAGCCCAACAAGTGTTTGAATATGTGANACAATTAGATGAATTAACAGAGAAAGAACATGGCAACTAAAAAATTCGTAACTATTGATGGAAATGAGGCGGTTGCCTACGTGGCATACCGAACAAATGAAGTAATGTCCATCTATCCCATCACACCATCATCAAATATGGGTGAATGGTGTGACCAATGGTCAGCTGAAGGAGTTAAGAACCTTTGGGGCACTGTGCCGAAAGTGGTTGAAATGCAAAGCGAGGCCGGTGCTGCTGGTGCTGTTCACGGTGCCTTGCAAACAGGTGCATTAACTACGACATTCACGGCAGCTCAAGGCCTGTTACTAAAAATACCCAACATGTTCAAAATAGCGGGTGAGCTTACCTCGACTGTTTTCCATGTCTCGGCACGTACAATTGCAACTCATGCATTATCGATCTTTGGCGACCACAGCGATGTAATGGCTGCCAGAACAACCGGGTTTGCCTTGCTCAGTTCTTCAGGTGTGCAAGAAGCAATGGACTTTGCCCTGATCGCGCAGGCGGCGACGCTGGAATCGCGAGTGCCGTTCCTTCATTTCTTTGATGGATTCCGTACGTCACATGAGGTTTCTAAAATTGAACTGATCTCGGAAGAACAGATGCGTGCAATGATCGATGAAAAGCTAGTCATTGCACACAGGGCAAGGGCACTGTCCCCGGACAGACCNGTAATTCGAGGAACAGCTCAGAATCCGGACGTATTTTTCCAGGCACGTGAAGCTTGTAATCCTTACTATTTTGCCTGTCCGGACATAACCCAGAAAGTAATGGATAAGTTTGCNAATTTAACCGGGCGCGCATATAAGCTTTTTGAATACCATGGTGATCCGAAGGCTGAAAGAGTTATTGTGATAATGGGTTCTGGAGCGGATACAACGCATGAAACAGTTGATTATCTTAATGCACGTGATGAAAAAGTNGGTGTTGTTAAGGTCCGCTTATATAGACCGTTTGATAATAAAAGATTTATAGAAGCGTTACCGCCAACGGTTAAAGCAATTGCGGTAATGGACCGTACAAAAGAACCCGGTGCAGCTGGTGAGCCACTTTACCTGGATTGTGTTAATGCCCTTTATGAAGGTCTTAATAACGGTTGGGGCCAGTTAAAATCTATGCCGAAGATTGTTGGTGGCAGATATGGCCTGTCATGCAAGGAATATACACCAGCAATGGTTAAGGCCGTGTTTGACAACCTGGCAAAGCCGAACCCTAAAAACCATTTCACAGTGGGGATTAATGATGATGTTACCCATCTGAGTTTGGAATATTCTCCAGAGTTTTCAACAGAGTCAGATAAGGTCGTGAGGGCATTGTTTTATGGACTGGGTTCAGATGGAACCGTTGGCGCTAACAAGAATTCTATTAAAATTATTGGTGAAGGCACAGATTTCTATGCGCAGGGCTATTTCGTTTACGATTCCAAAAAATCTGGCTCAATGACTATCTCGCATTTGAGGTTTGGTCCGGATAGAATTCGGTCTGCTTACTTGGTTACTAAAGCGAACTTTATAGCATGTCACTTCCCTGTATTCATGGAAAAATATAACATGCTGAAAAATTTAGTCGAAGGCGGGACCTTCCTTTTAAATACACCTTTTGGACCGACTGAGGTATGGGACAAATTACCTAGAGTTGCACAGGAAGAGCTAATTAAGAAAAAGGCTAAATTTTATGTTATTGATGCGACAAAAGTGGCTAAAGAAGCCGGAATGGGCGGGCGTATAAATACGGTAATGCAGGTATGTTTCTTTGCATTATCGAATGTTTTACCGCGAGATAAAGCTATCGATGCAATCAAGAATTCTATTAAAAAGACCTATGGCCGTAAGGGCGAGGACATCGTAAAGAAGAATATAGAAGCCGTTGATAAAGCACTGAGTAACTTATTCGAAGTCAAGGTCCCGGATAAGGTTACAAGCACAATAGAACTTGTACCACCTGTTACTCCGAATGCACCTAAATATGTGCGTGAGGTCCTGGGCAAGATCGTCGCTGGCTTGGGAGATGAGTTGCCAGTTAGTGCATTTTCATGCGATGGCACATTTCCGACTGCGACCACACAATATGAGAAAAGGAATCTGGCTCTTTCAATCCCTGTTTGGGATGAGAAAACCTGTATTCAATGTGGTAAATGTGTAGCTATTTGCCCGCATGCATCCATTCGAATGAAGGTTTATGATCCCAAGTATCTGGCAAATGCACCGGCGACTTTTAAGCATATTGACTCCAGAGTTCCAGAATGGAAAGGTCTACAATTTACACTTCAAGTTGCTGCTGAGGATTGCACTGGTTGTGCTCTGTGTGTAGAGGCCTGTCCTGCTAAAAATAAAACAGAACCTCGGCTCAAGGCAATTAACATGCAACCTCAAATGCCTTTAAGGGAACAGGAACGGAAGAATTGGGAATTCTTCTTATCGATACCTGACCTTGATCGTTCAAAGATCAAAGTGACGGTTCTCAGGCAGCAGCAAGCTATGAGACCGTTGTTTGAGTTCTCAGGTGCTTGTGCAGGTTGTGGTGAGACGCCATATGTGAAACTTCTAAGCCAATTGTTTGGTGATAGGGCTATCATAGCCAATGCTACCGGCTGTAGCTCTATTTATGGCGGCAACTTACCGACAACTCCATATGCTCAGGATGAGAACGGACGAGGGCCGGCTTGGAATAATTCCTTGTTTGAAGATGCAGCTGAGTTTGGTTTAGGTTTCAGGGTTTCATTAGATAAACAACGTGAACTGGCAACGGAACTCATTCAGAAATTAGCCGGCTCATTAGGTGAAGATCTGGTTTCTTCAATACTGAATGCAGATCAGACAACCGAGCTGGGAATAAACGCACAGCGTGAACGTGTGGCTGCATTAAAGCAAAAGCTACAAAGCCTTAACATTCCTGAATCAAAAATGTTATTAAGTTTAGCTGATGTATTTGTTCGTAAGAGTGTCTGGATACTTGGTGGTGATGGTTGGGCGTATGATATAGGCTTTGGTGGGCTGGATCATGTTCTAGCAAGCGGAAGAGATGTCAATGCACTTGTGTTAGATACCGAAGTTTACTCTAACACTGGCGGACAAATGTCTAAGGCCACCCCACGCGGTGCAGTTGCCAAATTTGCTGCAGGCGGCAAACCTCTTGGCAAAAAAGACCTTGGCATGATTGCTATGAGCTATGGCAATGTTTATGTAGCCAGTGTTGCACTGGGTGCTAAAGATGAACATACGTTGCGAGCGTTTATTGAAGCCGAATCTTATCCTGGGCCATCATTGATTATTGCATATTGCCATTGTATCGCTCATGGAATAAACATGGAAACTGCTACCCGCAACCAGAAGGCTGCAGTCGATTCTGGCCAATGGTTGTTGTACCGGTACGATCCTCGAAGACGTAATCAGGGATTGAACCCATTACAGCTCGATTCACAGCCCGGTAAACTCAAGGTCCAGGATTACCTCATGATGGAAAACAGGTTCAGGATGTTAACAAAGAGTAATCCTGAAGAAGCTAGAGTGTTATTTGAGGCGGCTCAAAAAGACGCAGAAAATCGCTGGCAATTGTATTCATATTTAGCAAGCGTTAAATATGGTTCACAGGATTCAAATCAACCAGCGGCTAGCTAACTAAATACTTTGGTGCCCGCAGTGATGAATACACTGCGGGCAAATTGTGAGTGAAAATTCAACTATTTTTGAAAAATGACAATCGATATAAGAGTTAAATACTTAGGATTATCATTGCGGAGCCCACTGGTTCCGTCTGCATCACCGCTATCGGCTGATATCGGTAATATCAAGAAATTTGAAGATGTCGGCGCCGGTGCAGTAGTGTTGCCTTCAGTGTTTGAAGAGCAAATCCAAAAAGAAGATGAAGAACTAGAGAAGCATCTGTCTGCTGGAACTGAAAGTTTTGCCGAGGCAACTACATTTTTCCCAACACCTAAGGAGTTTAAACTTGGTCCGGACCAGTATCTGGAATTAATAAGAAAAGCCAAAGAATCTGTAAGAATACCAGTTATCGCAAGCCTGAATGGTTCTTCACCAGGCGGCTGGACGGATTATGCGAAGAAGATTCAGGAGGCTGGCGCAGATGCTTTGGAGTTAAACATCTACTATATTCCTACAGATGGTAAGCTTCGATCGTCGGCAATTGAATCTAGCTACATTGATATACTAACTTTAGTTAGAAAAAGTGTTAATATTCCAATCGCCGTTAAACTTAGTCCGTTCTTTACCAGCATGGTCAATATGGCAAAACGCCTGACTAAGGCCGGAGCTGACGGATTAGTATTGTTCAATAGGTTTTACCAACCTGACATTAACTTAGAAACCCTGGAAGTTGAAAATTCTGTTCTTCTGAGCACGCCTCAAGCCAGACGCGTCCCGTTACGTTGGATCGCTATTCTCTATGGACAAGTCAAAGCTGATTTAGCTGCTACTAGCGGTATTCATAGCGGGCATGACGCCCTGAAAATGCTAATGGCCGGTGCAACCATTACCATGATGTGCTCCGCTTTGCTTAAGAACGGGATAAATCATATACAAACAGTTGAAAAAGAGATGGTCGAGTGGATGGAAAAACATGAATATGAAAGTGTAGAGCAATTACGTGGTTGCTTAAGCCAGAAAAAGTGCCCTGATCCAAGCGCATTTGAACGTGCACAGTACATAAGGGCTCTGCAGGGATTCAAGATTTAACTATTTCGTACATTAAAGGAAAAGAGCAGGTTGTAAAAACCTGCTCTTTTTTTAATCCCATTTTCTTTTTCAGTTTCAATGTAATTGCCTTGCCCACAATAGG
>JGI24721J26819_10001958_pt1 | contig 22943 bp, 19 predicted proteins | sample YelNatPaOPGAMG01_FD_26819 | JGI IMG/M metagenome (IMG submission 26819) | reverse complement strand
CAAAGAAACGGGGGACAAAAAGATTAGAAACTACGGTAAATGCTATAGATTTCAATACCATAAAAGGAAAACCTGGATTCAAAATCAGTATTAAAGGAGANAGAGTAAATCTAATCACAAAAAGTAATGNAATTGTAGCTTATTGGGATAAAGAAACGCTGAAAAACTCTTTTGAGAGAAAACTTCCAAAATTACTATATGTAAAGGCAGAAGCGAGAGGTGAGGGTTCTGATGAAGAATTTTGGTTCAACGAAGCATGGTTATTAAGTGGATTTAATTTTAATAATTTTGTTCAATTATTAAAAGATGGTGTAATTCTTGTAGATATAAGGATTGGACAATATTCTGACGGTAGACCACATGACCACGGTACAGGATTTAGAGTCTTTCCGGATAAACTGGATTTATGTTTCATGCATAGGGAGAGGATAATGTAATGGAAAAAATAATATCCGCCAAGCCGAACTCTACGGTTGCTTCGCAACCTTACCCTTTGGGTCAGATAACAGCGGATAAAAGGCTTCGCTTCGCTCACCCAAATGCCTTCGCCACTTCGCAAATCCCGAATATCTTCATACAACAGTTAACCCAAAGAAATTGACATCGTTAGCTTGCATGTGCTATATTTGCTACTATCAAGTAAATACGGGGGTAAATTATGGTAACAATTAATACCAGAGTATCTGGAAAAATTTGTCTGTTTACGGTGCTTATACTCGTGTTTGTATTGATGCATGGATGTGCAAATAAGAAATCAGCAACCGAACCAGAAAAAATTGTTCCAGTGGATTCTCCGCAAATTCCATCAAGAGGATTCTTTATGGGTGTTTTGCCTTCCACGGCTCAAGGTCAATCATTTGATGATGCATATGCCCAAGCTGCAAAGTACTCAGAATTCGTTCCTGTGTGGGGCAGACCAACACCATTCTACAACCTTGCAAATGACCTAAGTGGTGATTGGGGACAAGTATTCGTCAAGCAACTCATTCGTGGCAATGGCATGTTTCCGATAATTAATATCTCGTTCATGGGTGATAATCTAACCCTTGCCACGCCCCCGGGTATGGAGGGTGCAACCTTGAGCGACCCTGCATGGAGATCCGCATATAAACAGGCGGTCCTGGATGTTGTAAGAGCTTCCAGACCATTGTATCTTTCCATTGGGAATGAAGTGAACAAATGGTATGAAAAATACGGTGAAGATGGACCAAATGGATTTAAGAACTATGTAAGTTTGTATGAAGAAATTTACGACGCTGTTAAAGAAATATCACCGGAAACAAAAATATTCTGCACATTTGCCAGAGAGATTGTTTCAGAGCACAGGGAAGCAAACATGGATGTCCTTCGCCTTTTCAATCCAGAGAAAATGGATATTCTGGTTCTTACCAGTTATCCCTATGCACTCGGGAAAACAAATCCCTCAATGCTTCCGGATGATTATTATTCCAGGGTTGCGGATTACATGCCAGGAAAGCCATTTGGCTTCAGTGAAATTGCCTGGGCTTCACTCGCTCCACTTGGTGGAGAACAAGCACAGGCAGATTTTATTACGCAAGCGACAACCCGTCTCACAAGAGATAGAGGAATAAATTTGCTTCTGTTTGGATGGCCATGGCTACATGATTTAAATGAGAGCGATGCTGTTGGCTTGATTAAATTTGATGGAACTGAAAAGCTCGGTTATAAAGCCTGGAAAACCATATCTGGTAGATGATGCTAACAATTTTTGCAGGGTTAGGGACTGTATTGTTTGATTTAAAAGTTCCAGAGTTCTAAAGTGCAGATTAAGGATGAAGTCTGATAAATCAAACCACTACATGCTACCCTATCCGTTTTCTCAAGGACAGGTTTTGCAAATACATTTTTTTGTTAACAAAATTTACCTTTAAGATTAAGAAGCCTCGCGAGTGTGAGACCTTTATGCCAAAGGTGGAGTTGTTGGTTTGCTCTTAAAATAGCCTTCCCCGTAATGCTTGAACTGCAAACGAACCAAAAAGAAGAAGGAATACAGAGGCAAAAATGAACAAAAGTGGAAAGGTCATTTTTACAGGTGCCTCCATTGCAAGCTTTTCCGCGCGCTGAAATCGTTTTGTTCTAAACTCTTGAGATTGTATACGCAGTGTTCTTGCAAGTCCGGAACCCAGCTCGTCACTCATAATAATAGCATTGGCAAGGGATGTTATCTCTGGAACACCCATGCGATCTGCCATATCAATCAAAGCCTGCTTGCGTCCTTTACCCATCTTAAGTTCCTGTAAAAATTGAAATAGCTCCATGTGTAAAATGCCCTGTCTGTTCTTCTCAACAATCCTGCTTATACTGCCTGTGAGATCAAGTCCTGCTTCTATGGATAGGGTAAGCAGGTCAAGTGTGAAAGGGAGTTCTTTTAATATCGCAACCCTGCGCTTCTTATAAAGCTCTTTAATCCATAGATCAGGATAATAAAATCCTGCGATAGACAAAAGAAAAGAAACAATAATAGAAAAACCACACACAAGTGAAGCAACAAATACACCCAGGCATACAAGTTCTTTTAATACCAGGAATTCCTGTGGTGTAAAGCACATTGGCTCTCCTGCAAGCAGAAGCCTTTTTTGAATACTTGAAAGGTATGGTGTAAGTTTATCTTTTTTGGGATGTATGTCTATTACAAAAGCTGCTGCCTTTGTAAAAAACCTGTACCAGATTGATCGCATGTGCATTTCTCTATCAGGTTTTATTTTGTCATAGTCTTTTGTTAATTTTTGTTCAAGCAATGATATAACAATAAAGCATATCCCGATTCCAAGTAAAAGGTTAGAAAGGATAAGGTAAACTGTATTCATACATCAATCCTTATAATCCTGGCTATAAAAAACGCCCCAATAGCTTCAAATAAAATAATTAAAAGTATTATAAACCAACCAACTGGATCCTTAAACAACGGCATAACAAAGGATGGATCAAGTTTGTATAATATAAAACCAAGTGCCACTGGCATCAAGCCTATAACAATGCCCTGCAAATACCCTTGAGATGTTAAAGCCTTAATCTTGCCTTGAATAGTGTTACGCTCACGCAGGGTATCCGCAATGCGATCAAACATCTCTGAGAGGTTACCTCCAGTATCCTTCACAATATTGGTTGCACTAACAAACAATCCGAGGTCCTCGCTTCCAACCCTTCTGGTTAGATTTGTAAGTGCCTGCTCAAGTGGCACACCAAGTGCAATCTCCTTTCCGACCATTGAAAACTCCTGGGACAACGGTGCTGGGTACTGTAGTGCAACCCTTGCTATTGCCTGCTGAAGGGACAATCCTGATTTCAATGCATTACTTATAGTGCCTATAGCATCAATGAATTGTCTATTAAATAGCTCTAAACGTCTTTTCCTCACAGCCTTGATCCATATCTTTGGAATTAATATACCAGCTGGTGCACAAAATACACCGGTTATTATACTGTTTGTAGTTGCTACAATGATCACAAATACTGCAAAACATGATATGATGTTAAGATAAAACAATCTCTGAGGCTCCATTTTAACATACAACGCATCAAGCTCTTTTATCTGATTTATCACCATATCCGTATATCGCTCGCTCCCATGTTCAATAAGCTCTATACCTTCAAATACAAGGATAAAAACGCATATCCCTGTAAAAAGGGTTGCGCCAACCATCATCAGGTTCACTGGAAGATCTCCTGTGGTATGTTGATATGGTGTGAACGCAGCTCCTCTACAAACCTGGGTACAAAACCAGTTGACTTAAACCTGCCTGTAATTTTACCATAGCGATCAATCCCCTCAAGCTCAAACAAGAAAATATCTTGAAGTACAATAGTATCACCTTCTATACCCTGTACCTCTGAAATTGCGGCTACCCGTCTTGTTCCATCTTTAAATCTTGTCTGCTGAACAATAAGGTTAATGGCTGATCGTATCTGTTCCCTTATTGCTTTTAATGGCAACTCCATGCCGGACATTAAAACCATTGTCTCAAGCCTTGAGAGCGCATCGCGAGGGCTATTGGCATGAAGTGTAGTAAGTGAACCATCATGCCCTGTGTTCATTGCTTGAAGCATATCCAGTGCCTCACCGCCTCTGCATTCTCCCACGATGATTCTATCAGGCCTCATTCTTAATGCATTACGCACGAGCTCTCTTATGGTAATTGCACCCTTCCCTTCTATATTGGGTGGCCGTGCTTCAAGAGGAACAACATGGGGTTGATCAAGTTTGAGTTCTGCTGAGTCCTCTATAGTGATTATTCTTTCGTCAACAGATATAAAGCTTGAGAGCACATTAAGCAGTGTTGTTTTTCCGGAGCCTGTACCACCTGAAACAATGATATTCTTCCGTGTGCTTATAGCTATCTTCAAGAACTCTGCCATGTTTTCCGTAAGTGAGCCAAACCTGATTAAATCTTTGATCGTATAAGGTATCTTTGAAAATTTTCTTATAGTAATGGTCGGTCCCTTTATTGCAAGAGGTGGGATTATAACATGAACCCGAGAACCATCCTTTAATCGTGCGTCTACAGTCGGAGAGCTTTCATCAACCCTTCTACCAACAGTAGAGACAATTCGTTCAATTGCATTCAATACAGAGGTATCGGAGAAAAATCTTAAGTCTGTCTTTTCTAATTTACCATTTTTTTCTATGTAGATCTGATCCTTTGCATTTATCATGATCTCACTGATATTTTTATCTTCAAGCAATGGTTCTATGGGACCCAGTCCAATGGCTTCATTAATAATATCTTTCAGCAATTGGTTCTCATCTATACTATTGTTTAAAGGGTTTTCTTTTTTTATTTTTACTATGATCCTTTTTACAATTTCAGTGGCTTTGTCTTTTATCTCTGCTGTCTTTAATTTGGAGAGGTCTATCTTTTTGAGATCAAGTTCATCAAGTAACTGTTTGTGTATCTCCTGTTTGAGGCTATCCAATATCTCCAGATTGCTCTGCTGAACTGGTAAATAGGTGCCTGGCTGTTCATTTATATCTGCAACTTCAGTCTGGTATACTCTATCCTGTGGTTCTATTTGTTCTCCTTTATCGCATATATCTGCTATCTGCCTTATAAAAATCTGATGCTCACCTATTTTTAATTTATCTCCTTCATTCAAAACAACAGGGTCAAGTAGATGTTGTTCATTATAAAGGCTACCATTTGAACTGTTTAAATCTGCTGCTAACCATACGCTGCCCTGTTTATATATCTTGAGGTGCTTTCTTGAGCACAGCTTATCATCAAGTTTTATATCCGCATCTACAGCTCTGCCTATAATGGTATCCGTATATATCGTCTTTTGAAGTATCCTTTGTTCATCCCTCACAATTTCTATCTTGATCATTTGCAACCTTCCAGAGAACATTAAATCAGATCAATCCATAGACTTATAGCCAAGAGATTTATCTGCATCATTATACCTTTTATTCATTTCTTTTATTTTACCTGTGTCAATACTGCCAGGTCTTACAATCGTGGGTGTTATAAAAACTAAAAACTGTGATTGTGATTGCTGATATTTTCTTGATTTAAATAACTCTCCTATGATAGGTATGCTTCCTAATAAAGGAAACTTAAGAACACTTTTAAACCCTTTATCGTTTAATAGCTCTGACATAACCAGTGTTTCTCCCTGTGTAAGGTTTACAACAGTTTCTGTTTTTCTTGTTACAAATGCGGGTAAATTTATACCATTTGCAGAAACAGCGTTTGCCATATCTATATCACTGGTTTCTGCATGTATTTTTAGACTTATATTGTTAAACTCATCTGTTACTGGCTGGATATTGAGTATCACCCCGAACTCTTTCCAGTTAACATTGGTCTGCCCGAGTGTAGATGTTGTTGGTATTGGAATCTCTCCACCTGCTATAAAACTCGCCTGATCCCCGGACCGACAAACAAGCACAGGATTGCTTAAAACCCTGCCAAGGTTGTTTGCCACCATCATATTAAATACAAAGCCAAAATCAGATAAGATTGAGCCACCGATAGAAAACGCTCCAATCCGGGGCTGTCCCTCTATAGCTGGATAGGTAGCCTTAAATCTGCTGATAATGGTACTGTCTGTGGCCAACCGATACCAATATTCTTTGCAAATCCTTTATCAACCTCCATCATTTTAACATCTATCTGAACCATTTTATCAAGACGAACATTGTTCCTTTTTGCAAAGTTTAGCACCTGTGGATAAAGAGCAACCACCTTCTCTACCTTATCATAATCGTCTGCCTTTATAACCTGACCCTCAAGCACAATACGATTCCCGATAACATTAACATTTATTCCTTCTACCTCATGCAAAAGCGCCTTGATGTCGTATGCAATAAGCTTTGTATCTTCAACTGTAACGCGTATCGTGTAATCCCTTTTCTTGCCGGAGGTCTGCCAGACAGATAGGTTGGTGACACCTTTTGATATACCAGTAATCATAAGCTGATTACTGTTTATAACTTTTACACTTGCTATTGTTGCATCTCCAATTGCAACCTTTGATATATCAGTCCATTCAATAACCCTGCTCTGGCCCTGCACAAGAGATATGACCTCCTGGTCTGCGCGCAGCCCTGTTGAAACACAGAGCAGCATCATACCAGCCAGTAATAGTGGTAACCTGTCAATATATAATCTGAAAACTGTAACAAAAGAATCTTTTTGTCTGCTTACCTTAAAGCCTTTATTACCTTTTAAATTTATTTTTGGAATTGATATATTATCTAATATGCCTTTCATACACCTACTCACCACCCTTACCCTTTATTACCCTGATGTTGCGTTCATGTTGAATATGGTTAAGGTTGCCTATCTTCATGATATCTTCCCATCCTACAACAGGTAAATTATCTTCTGTCTGAATATTGTCTGAATTTCTTAAAATAAAGTTTAATCGTGCCCTTTCAGATGCAAATGTGAGAAGCTCTGCTTCCACAGAAGAAACAGCGAGTGTAAGGCTACTGTAGTTATATGGCTCTGATTCCTGAATACCCCTACCCCATATCCCACCTGTTGCAAGAACAGTTACATTTTGAAGCAGGGTAATTGTGGCTAACCTGGTGGCACCTGTTGAAGATGGAAATGAAAATGTACCCAATATATCAACATGGTCACCTGGCCTTATTAAACCTGATACACTTGTTTGATTGTCCACTGCTATTGATATTGCCCTCTCACCATCTTTTATCAAAGAGGTAAAGCCTGAACCTTTTGCCGATCCGAGCATTGTCCACTGTAAAGGTTCGCCCTTTTCTACTTGCATGACAACCCTGTGACCTATAATAGCATCCTCATCCTTTTGAAGTATGGTGTTGTGCGAAACATATCTCTTTGGTTGAGGTGATGATGTAATATGTTCCTTTGTAATAATAGTACCAGGTTTTATGTCTGTTCTCGCTATAAGCACATCAACGGTTTCAAGCTCACTGTAAACATTGTGCCTGAAAGCAACAAGATAAAGCTGCAGTAAAATTACGGCAATTACACCGCTGATGATACCTATTAATAATCTTTTATTTTTATCAAGTTTCATATAACCCCCTAAGGTATTGGTAAAGAAATGAATGCTACAAGAAAACCAAAGTAAGATGACATTACATGCCCGAACATCCTGACAGCAATACCCGTACCAATAGCAACTATTGCTGTAACAAGTATGTACTCCAGCATTGCCTGACCTTTATTTGTTTTTAACCGAATATACAATGATTGAAACATAATTGCCCCGTGCTTCTACATTAACTATTATCATCTGAGTGGTTGACCGGTATAACGCTATATCAGATGCCTGTCTTAATTTTTTGTATCCATGGGATTTGAGCATTGAATCGTAGTAATTCATCACCACCCCAACAGTTGTCTGTGCCCTGTAATGTCCTATTGAAAAATTTGATGTCTGAATGGTATTTATCCTTTCAGAGGAAGGATAAACAAAAAGCTCTTTAGAGTCATGCGTACTGGCATCTAAAAAACTGGTAATATCAAATCCCTTATCAAGCTTCAAACTAACATACTTTGTTGAACTACCATTGGCAAACGCCATAAGAGGTTCTATCATAGCCATTAAATTTGCTGGCGAAGATATACTCTCTTTATTTATACCTCCATTTACATGTATAGATAGCCCACTATTCTTATCGCGGTAAAATGGAAGTGATTTATTGTTTCTTGCAGTTGAAAGCAAATCACCGTTGTCCTCTCTGCTTCCAATAATCATATCCATATTCTGATCATTAACCTTAAAATGAAGCCTTTTATCGTCAGGACCATCCAGCAATGAGTTTGCTCCTGAAAAAAGGTCATAGATAGTACCTTTAACAATGGTTGTAACTGTTAAAAGAACAAACACCATAATCCCTGTTGTCAGACCAACCCATATTATTCTGTTGATAGATTTATATTGTCTGGTGATACCATTTTTAGTATGTTTATTACTCTGTGTTTTCATGGTATGGATGGCGTTTCAAGATCAATGTTTATACTGCTTCCCTGAAATCCCTTAGCTACTGCTATAGCCCATAGTGCATACTTTAATGCCCTGCCCGTTGTTCCATCAGACTTCCATGTATCTAAAAAAACAAAGTGCTGCGCCTTTGTTTTTAATTTAAGTTTCACCAGTGGATATCTACCCCCTTCAACATCAAGGTCAGTGCCATCTATACCAGATACACTACCAAGTACATTACCAAGATCACCAAGAGTATTACCTGCAAAACCAATGATTGGTGATGGATGTTTAACGGAAATATTTGTGTCATTTTCAAAAAATAATGTCTTAATTGCTCTGGTTGATGGGTCCTCACCCTCGTTTCTTCCTGCATGCCATGCAACATACCTTGTCGCTGTTATACAGCGTTGTTTTAGTACCAACAGCCTTGCAAAAAAAACAACACAGTACATCATGAGCAAAAGCACAGGAAAGATAATAATAAATTCTGTAATGGATTGACCTGCTGTGGCAGTAGATCGTTTGATTGTTTCATCCTTAGATGCAACCGATGTATGTAAAAACAGCCTTTTTGCCTTAACAGGTGTAACAATATGGTGGTTGCCGGGGAATAAAACACAACGATTCATGAATCACCCTTATTTTTTAATCTTATAATGCTTTTGTTCATAATCCTATTTCCGGTCAATGGAGTATAAGTTTTTCATCTATATACTTCATTATGCTATTTGAAGAGCTCAGTCCTATCTGTCTGGCAATCGCATGCAGCACTGTAAACCTTGTGAGATGTGCGTCCCAGTCCATTTCTAACAATACATCCCCTGGCTTTGTGCTTGGACTCTGTGGCTTTGCCTGAGAAAGTGCGATGAATCCCCATGGATTTTTATCTTCAGGAAGTAGATCTTTGTTTGTTAAAAATACAGGTGTTTTCTTTTTACCAAGGTCTGTTGTTGCAACCGCTATATAAAGAAATTCATCAGCCCTTGTATGAAGCTTCATAGGAAAAGGCAGTTGCGCAGGTGCCCTGGTGCGGGATGTTGTTTCTACTGTTAGTTCAAGCTTACAGAAGGTTTGTTCTCTCAAAGGAACAGATACAGCGGCTCCAATATTACTTCCACCGCCATTACCACAATCTTTAATCACACAACCTACAAAATTTGATGGTGTCTTTTCCGGTGGCGCTATATCTTTAGTCCATATTATCTTATTACACGGGCTCTGACTCTGGATCTGAGTTGTACAATTATTACATGGATCAGGATTGGTATATATCGTTGTTATATAAAACCACTCTGCATCAACTTTCTTTGTCCTGATAACACTATCTGTACTATCAGCAGCTTCATGCGCCTTTGTATTTGCATCTACTGCTTGTGGATAATTATCATAACTATGACTATCCTTAAATGTCGTTGAGATAGCACCGCTCGGAGAAAGTGCATCAAGGTTTATAGATTTTCCAAGCAAGCCTAATGCCTGTGATACCAATGGAAACACCTTATCAATATCTTTTGAAATCTCCTGCATAATTGCTTTAATGAGATCCTGAAATGTTCCATTATCCACATTCAAAGAAATTGCCTCTGGTGTAAGAGGCGGTGGTACGCTATCCGAAGGTCTATAAGGATATGGAATAGATAAGGGGCTATAAGGATTTGCTGCACTTGCCAGTTCTATACCAGCAGGCACCATGTAAGGAAATATCTTTACAATCTTTTTTTCAAGATTGGACATCTCTATCGCGGTATTCCATAGACGTGGAATTGCATCGTTCGCAAAGTTTAAAACCACAGGAAGTGCAGCTGCACATGACTCACCAATACCAGCCCACCATAATGTGGCTGAGCACACACCAAGTATGGCAATTGCACTTACCAGGATCACAATCAGCTCAACTGAGAGGATAATACCCTGATTTAAGCCTGCTATTAAGTTTAACCCCCGTGCCTCCCAAACAGCTCCTGCCATTGATGCACTATCAGCAGTATTTTGCATCTCCATCTTATATGATAACTCCCTGCCTACATTTACAACAGATGCAATAAAGACAAGTAATGTGATAAGCGTAATAACAACAAACACCAATGCCTGACCATGTTGTCCATTATCACGGTACCTGAAATGCTTTACACTCATGGACACTCCTGATGGACAATCCTGCTTATACCTGTTTTGTTTTTATCCGTGTGATACTGGGGTCTGCCATTTTTATAAGTACCGGATTGGTATACCTCGTCGTATGTATAGGTATGCCTGATACCTTGATTATCTATATAGCTATAAGAACATTTTGATGGATCCTCTGGCAGTGGTTCATTCAATGCCTCTACATGCATTGTTGTTTCTGAAGATAAATGATAAAAATAATCTGTACCGATAATTGAAGAAATTGTGTTTATCCATTCGCTCTCTGCATGTGTGTAGTTTGCTAATATATGCATGATGCCAGCTGCTTTTGTTCCTATTATTTTGTTCACTATGGGGATTGGAAGAAATGCCAGGTAGTCCACATGTACTGTAATATCATCGTTTGATTGTGAAGGGTTTGTGACAATCTTTGCATCTGTAAATTGTTTTGCATATGCATACCTCAAAAAAAGACTACCTGAATCCCCGAATATATCCCTGATGCTGTTAAGGGTGTCGGAAACAATTGGTATCTGTATCATTGCATCAATGGCTGGTGATACAGGTGTCATGGATAGTTTTGCGGATTCTGCTATATCATCAAGATTATCCGGCTGAACGATAGCGGTTCTTACGGCATTAAACGAAGCGTATTCAACAAAAAGCCTTGTTTGGGCAAGCAGGGAAAGCTGGACAATTGCAAGAACAATTACCAGAATAAAAGGAAATACCAGTATAAATTCTACCATAGCCTGCCCTGAAATATATGATTGTTTTTTTACCTCAATAGCTGGACAGCATATTGTACAGCAAAATACCCCGGATCTTTTTCTTTGTTTTTCATTTAGTTTGCTACTTATATAAAAAGTACATGCCTTCTCAAATACAGAAAAACCCATTTTTATTGTCCAGAACTTTCCTTTTCCGGTACACTTTCATTACTCTGGTTTGTTACACCTTCTATCTGCTGACTCGCGGTTTTAACGCCTTTAATAAGTTTGTTACGGAATACTCCAAAGACAGCTATCAGTGCTATTGCAATCAGCAGCACGATTAAAATGTATTCTGTCATACTCTGTCCTTTTTCCCTCCCATGCTTCTTACACCTTTCAATAAGATTGATATGAACCATATTTTCCTCCTTTCAACGATTTAAAATCGTTAAAAGGCTTTTTATTTTGTTTGTCAACAAATTTTTTATCTTTTGGTATTTAAACCAAAAGACGCACACTGCGTTCAATATAAAATGCATATAAACATACAGAGGACTTAAGCATCCTTTATAACAAAAAATCTCTATCCCTTAGTTGGATCACACGACCCTTTCCTTTTGGCTGGTGCCATGAGCGAATGAACAAACTTCCTTATTGTATTTTTTGGTTAAATCTGGTTTAAGTGGATAACAAACACATGATTAACAAAGAATTATCACACATATTTAATAATATAGCTGATATACTTGAACTAAAAAACGATAATCCTTTCAGGATCCGTGCATACAGAAAAGCAGCCCTTATTATGGAAGAGCTTTCAGAGGAGGTAACATCGCTTATTGCTTCAGGTAAATTAAAAGACATGCCCGGGATTGGTAAGGATCTTTATGCAAAAATAGAAGAGTACATTCGCACTGGTAAGATAGAAACATACGAAGAGTTGAAAAAAGAATTCCCCCGGGGCTTGCTGGATATACTATACATACCCGGTGTTGGTCCAAAAACTGCAAAACTTCTGTATGACAGGTATGGTATAGATTCAATAGAAAAGCTGGAGGAGTATGCTACAGCTGGCAAGCTAAAAGATATAAAGGGCATAAAGGATAAAACCATAGCTAATATCCTTAAGGGAATCGCCTTGAGGAAGAGCATTCAGGGCAGGTTTCCTTTGGGAACTGCACTACCAATAGGTGAGATGATTGTAAATGAATTAAAAGGGGTAAAAGGGGTGAGCAGTATTGAGCTTGCAGGCAGTATAAGACGCAGAAAAGAAACAGTTGGTGACATAGATATCCTTGTTATATCTGAAGAGCCAGAAATATTGATGGATAAATTTGTAAGTCTAAAGGAGATAGAAAGGGTACTTTCAAAGGGTTCAACACGATCATCGGTTATATTGAAGGACACACACATCCAGGTAGATGTGAGGGTTGTAGAAAAGGAAAGCTTTGGGGCAGCGCTTGCTTATTTTACTGGTTCAAAGGCGCACAATATAAAGCTTCGCGAAATAGCCATAAAAAAGGGATATAAGCTCAATGAATACGGTGTTTTTGACCTGAAAAAAGATAAAAAGATCGCAGGTGCAACAGAAAAAGAGGTTTATGATATACTCGGCTTGCAGTTTGTACCGCCTGAAATAAGAGAGGATCAAGGGGAGATAGAACTTGCTCTTGAACATAAACTACCCAATTTAATAGATATACAGGATATAAGAGGAGATGTACACATGCATACAACTTACAGCGACGGAAACAGTACCATTGAGCAGATGGCAGCACACGCACAATCTCTTGGATACGATTATATTGCTATTACAGATCACTCACAATCCCTGGGTGTTGCCAGAGGACTTGATCCTGATAGATTGGGCTCACAAATGAAGGAAATTGATGTATTTAACGATACGCATAAGGGTATAAAGGTACTGAAGGGTATGGAGGTTGATATACTCAGTGATGGTAGCCTTGATATGGATACTGGATTACTTGATAGATTGGATATAGTGATTGGTTCAATCCATTCAGGATTCAAACAATCTAAAGAACAGATAACTAAGCGTTTGATAAAGGCAATGGAAACAGGGCTTGTTGATTTAATTGGACATCCCTCAGGAAGGCTTATTGGTGAGCGGGATGCATATGAGGTGGATTGGGACGCTGTNTTTTCTGCNGCAAAAAAGTACAATGTTGCAATGGAAATAAATTCATATCCATTAAGGTTAGACCTCACAGATACCATGATAAAGATAGCACATGAAAGAGGATTGAAGTTTATGATAACAACAGATAGCCATGATCCTCAACAGATGAGATATATGGCTTATGGAGTATCTGTTGCAAGGAGAGGCTGGCTTGAAAAGGACGATGTGATAAACACAAAAGGCTATAAAGATTTTATTAAATGGTTAAAAGGAAATAGATGAAACAGAATAGGATTGTTAGTTTTGGAGACTTTGTTTTTAAGCATAGAGATGTCCTGCCAGTACCGTTTATAATACTGGCAATACTTATACTGATATTCACAAAGCCTACATTTACCTCGTTTTATGAAAGATTAATATTGTTCACTGTCGGGGGCATGATATTAGTTACCGGAGAGGCTATAAGAATATGGGCTGTTGGTTATTCTGGTAGCACCACCCGTTCAAAAAATTTAATAGCAGACAAACTTGTTACAGAAGGTCCTTATTCAATTATNAGAAACCCTCTTTATGCTGGCAATTTTTTGATAACGCTGGGGTTTGCTTTGATAGCAAATGCTTTAATCATAGTTCCCATTGTTATTGTTTATTTCATAGTAGAGTATTATCCGATTATCAGGCGAGAGGAGTATTTTCTTTCAGAAAAATTTGGAGACGCTTATACACAATACCTGAAAACTGTCCCATGTTTTTTCCCAAAAAACTTTCGCATAAAAAAAGCAACCTACAATAGCTCTGCCCTGAAAGGTGAGCTTTGGACCATAGCTGGCATCGTTTTTATGTTTGCAGTAATGATCCTTGTCGATCTGTTAAGAAGAAAATTTGTTTAACTCAAAAAATGCATTTGAAAAATAGGGATGTTTGTGTAATGAGCGCATATGCCCCGAGCGAATGGACAAATTTCCTGTTGCATTTCTGGGTTAAACACACCAGCATTGTAGCGCACGCATCTATGTAACTGCGTTTTTTTCCCTGATAAATCAAGCCGCTATACGCTTCCGTATTTTTGCATTTTAGAATAAGTTTTTTTACAATGGCAGTTTACTTATATAGCCATGCAGGTAAGATTTTATCAGATATGCCCTGTATAAAAGCTCGTAGTTTACAGCACTTTTATCCCATGAAAAATCATAAGACATGCAGGTCCTTATAAGCTGTTTCCATTTTTGTTTATCACTGTAAACATCCAGCGCCCTTTTTAAGGCTAATAACATTTCTTCTACATCTTTATTTTTAAACTTGAACCCATTACCCTTTCCATGCGCTGGGTCGTATTCCTCAATCGTATCATTCAATCCACCAGTAGCCCTCACAACAGGCACGGTGCCATACTTTAAACTGTACATTTGATTTAAACCGCATGGCTCATAGACAGATGGCATCAAGAAAATATCCGCTCCTGCTTCTATAAGATGTGCGAGGCTATTATCAAAACCTATTTTGATACCGAGCCTGCCCTTGTATCTACCTGCTATTTCCTTTACCTTTTCTTCATAAGGTTTATCACCACTCCCCAGTATAACAAGTTTGAAGCCCATTGCCATGATCCTGCCTATCGCATCTATTACCAGGTCTATTCCCTTTTGCTGGGCAAGTCGTGTTATCATACCTATTATAGGGGCATCATTATCATCAAGATTAAACATCCTGTTAAGCGTGCGTTTGTTATCCTGTTTTAGCTCTATGGTATCTATATTATACTGATGCGGTATAAATTTATCATGTTCAGGGTTCCATTGTTCATAATCCACCCCATTAAGAATACCAAATAAATCCTGTTCCCTTGTTTTTAATATCCCTTCCATGCCATATCCAAATTCTGGGGTTAATATCTCCTTACTGTATGTAGGGCTTACAGTTGTGACTGTATCTGCAAATACTATACCTGCTTTTAGAAAGCTCAACTTTCCGTAGAATTCAAGATAATTGCTTGTAAAGTATTCCCAGCCGAGTCCTGTTAATGGCATGTCAAGGTGCCAGAATAAACCCTGGTAGCCTATATTGTGTATGGTGAATACAGATACTATACCCATAAAATCCTTATGGTATAAGGTTTTTATATATGCGGGAACAAGTCCTGTCTGCCAGTCATGGCTATGTATAATATCAGCTTTAATGTTTAACCTTTTTATGAGCTCCAGTACGGCTCTTGAAAAAAATGCAAACCTTTTTGAATTGTCCGGGTAATCAATGCTGTTTTTATCAACATACAAGCCGTCTCTTAGAAAAAGGGCATCATTGCCAATAAAATATGCTGTTGTGTGTTCGTTGATTTTTAGAGAATATATATCCGCTGGTATTGATTGATCGTTAAGTATAACTTTAAATGATATGCCTTTTTCCAGGTTCTTAAACTTCTCTACAACACATTTATACAGTGGCGAGATTACAGTAACATCATGTCCTCTTTTTGCAAGTGACAGGGGAAGTGCACCAATGACATCTGCAAGGCCACCTGTCTTTGAAAATGGAACCACCTCTGAAGCTACATGAACTATATTCATGATATCTCCCTGAGGTAAGCAGCAGCCTGTTCTGGAGATGTAGGATTTATAAAAAAGCCTGTTCCCCATTCAAAGCCCGCTACCTTTGTAAGGACTGGCATTATCTCAAAGTGCCAATGATAGTAATCAATTTGATCTGCTGTTAGAGGTGAGGTATGAAGGATAAAATTAAAAGATGGATAGTTAAGCGCCTTATCAAGCTTACCCAGAACCTCAAGAAATATATTTGCCAGACTCTCAAGCATATCATCAGAAATAGTTTCATAATGAGAAAAATGCCTTCTTGGCAACACCCATGTTTCAAAAGGAAATCTTGATGCATAAGGAGTGAATGCGATAAAGTCTACATTTTGTGTAACAAGCCTATCTTTTTCTGTCATTTCCCAGCGGACCATATCACAGAATATACATCGCTCTTTATATTCGTAATAGTCTTTTGAGCCATGAAGCTCTTCCTCTACGGCAATAGGTATAATAGGTAATGCGATTAATTGTGAGTGAGTATGTTCAAGGGATGCACCAGCTGCCTCTCCATGATTTTTAAATATGAGGATATATTTAAATCTTCTGTCCCTTTTTAAATCCCTGATCCTTTCTCTGTATGTCCACAAAACATCCCTCATCATTGGTATTGTAAAATTAGACATTATCCTGTTATGTTCATTTGTTTCTATGATAACCTCGTGTGCACCTATGCCATTCATCTTGTCATACATGCCATTACCTTCTCTATTTAATTCACCTTCTATTTGCAAAGCTGGAAATTTATTTGGNACCACACGCAGTGACCAACCTGGCTTATCAGGCTGGCTTCCGTCTTTTCTTATNGCAAGGATTTCATGCGGTGTTTTGTCCTCATTACCATAATCAAACGGGCAGAACGCCTCATTTGATTTGCTTATTTGTTTACTTTCAAAGTTAGATGGCCTCTTTGATCTCTCGGTGGATATTATAACCCATCTTCCTACGATGGGGTCCTTTCGTAGTTCAGACATTAAATTCTCCTATTTAATATAGCTCTGCACACAGTTTATATATCATAAAAATCCACAGGTATGGTAATACCTCTGCTCTCTGATGGTGCCATGTTAATCTTATATGCNAGCAAAAAACATGTACCCTGATATGTCCTCTCAAAACCATCTTCTGATGCTGAAACCGTCTCTATAGGGTATGTGAATAGAAACGAAATAGATGGTGTAGAGATCTTTATGCCCAGTTTCTGCCATTTATCAATAAGCTCAAAGTTATCAATTTTCTCGTACTTAAGGTGTTCGGACATTCGTTTTGTATCTTTTCCGTTGATTTGAATATATCTCTGCTCATCAAATCCAAGCAATGTGAAATTGAGTTCTACTAAGATTGTTGTAGCTATGTTTTTATTAGATGTGTTTGTGAGCCTGTATCCAGCTTCAAGCCTTTTTTCTAAAAGCCTGAAGCTCTTTTCTATTCTGAAAGGTATCCTATCACTATCATACATGATATGTCCATCCCTTAACAAAAACACAGTATTGCCTTCTTGTTTAACAACATCGTATGGCTCAAGCGTGAAATCCCCGAGGTCTATATATTGATTTTTATACAATCTATCCAGCTCTAAAACATGTTCTGGCAGGAAGTGTTCCAGAAAGCTGTATCGTGGATGCCAATCATAGATTAATTTTTCTTCAAGCCCTGCCTCTTTTACATTTACCATATTATGGATTGTTACTGGTTTATCAGTAGACGATTTCTGGGCATGCCTTTCTCTTATTAAGTCGTGATAAGCCTCTTGGTGTCGCGCAATAACATTTGTGAGATTAAAATTATGATCCTTTATATCAATTTCTATAATTCCACCACCTCTTGAAGGAACTATGTATAAGGAAAGATGATTATCTTTAAGTATAAGTTCGTTTCTTCCATCTACATCAATATCCTGTGAGGTATAATTAACGCGATGGTGTTGTGGATTGTATACATCTATTAGTGTTTCAGCCTTTATAAGATGTTCATACACAGCATGCCTTAAATAATTTAGATAAACACCACCAAACAAGCCATGCCAGTATACACAATTGGACTGGGATTTAAAGAGCTCAAGCCTTGCATCTTCAAGTTGAAAACCTATTCTGTCTTCTATACTGGAAAGCATATTGCTTATATACAGCATCCTTTTGTGCATCCAGTTGCTTTCTGGATATTTTACAAGGAAGTTATCCCAAAATCCACCTCTTATAAATGGATTACAGCATTCTTCTATACCTACATTACTCAAGGAAGCTTTAAATAATCTGAATTTTATGCTTGCATCTACTGGTAATGCCCATTCAAGCATCTCCTCATAAGAAGCAGAGGGTAAATATACTCTGCCGGTCGGTGGGTTAATAGTTATCTCTTTTTCCTGGGTGACAATGTTCAACCATTCCATATTGTTTTCAAGTTCTGTAAAAAAACGCTCAAGCCATCCCTGTTCAAAAACCCATTTATATGTTCCGGGCCATAATCCAAACTTCTCTCCATCATCTGCGTATGTAACTGACTTTACTATCCCGCTACTGTGGTATCTTCTTAAAATCTCAATAACCTGCGATGGTTCTTTGAACGGTATAGCATACCTCAATTTTTTCTGGATTGGGAAAATTTTTAGTGGGTTGCCAGCACGCTCTGTAATATAGTAGCCATGTATGTCCTTTTCTTCCAAACCAGCGTAATAAAAATGTGTATCATCCGCAGTTGTGTATTTGATACCAACCTCTGATAGTAAAACAGGAAGAGATGGATCCCAGACCCTTTCTGTAAGCCATATACCCTTTGGATTTTGTTTAAATCTTGTTCTTATAAATTTATTCATTAGCTCTATTTGTCCCTTTGCATCATCGGGTGTCAAAATCTCCAGTATAGGTTCATAGTAACCGCCAGAAATCAACTCTACCTGTTCTCTATCAACCAACCTTTCAATATCATATATAAATGAGGGTTCATTTGCATTTATCCAGTCCCAGACAGGACCTGATATATGCAGTCCAAATTTTATTGAAGGGTGNCTTAAGATGGTTTTTATAAAAGGCTTGTAACTTTTCTCATAAGCCTCTCTGAACACACCATCAAAATTCCCAACGGGTTGATGACAGTGGATTGTAAAATGGAAATTTAACTTATTCATTATACATTCCACATCTTCTTTTCATAATCCTTATCAGGTAAAACAATACTTATAATACCCTTTGCAGGATACTTCTCAATTTCAACATCTCCATCCCGTGCACTTATTATCATGTTTATCTTCATGTTTGAAGTTACGCCTATATCTTTAAATGGGATTTTCAGTTCAATGATTTTCTTTATAGCAATGTATTCACTTATTTTAACAAATTCAAACACAATTTGATCTTTTGCATAATGCAGTTCATAGTAAGGCTTTTCTCCATTAATAAGGTGTTTTATAGGTATTACTATTCGGTACTCAAAGGCATGATCAAATATGTTTATGGCAAAGAATACATTGTATTTTTCTGTTTTAATTTTTTCTATATTATGGTCAAGTCGTATATACAAATTTTCAAGATCAAAGCCATAATATATTTTATATATGAAAGGTTCCGGGTTTTTTCTACCTGTGGATGAGGTGCGGTAACATACAGCACTGCCTTCCCATTCATAATAATCNGTTGGAATGCCATCAAGAGTTGGAGACATGAATCCAAGTGGTTGTGTGGTTAGCTGGGTTTCTGATAGTGCTATTATAGGGGTGTGTAAAAAGTCAATTATAGGCTTTTTTATGATTTCTAAAACTTTCTTAAGGTTTTTCCTGAACAGCCTGTCAAANTCTTCTTCGTTGATTGTATAGAATGTATCTCCATACCACCAGAACCAATCACTCCCCTCTGCAATGTACATATATTTCATTGCCCTGTTAAGCTGCTCGCTGGTAAGTTCTCGTGAGTTTTGTTTTAAATACTCATGTGTTGAGCCAAGGTAATCCCAGGCAAGATTTTTTTCTTCTTGACCAATCCATATATCAAAACTTTTGTTTATCCATGAACCTGTGTAAAGATTATCAATATTATCTACTGGCTTATGTGATTCAAGATAGGATGAGATTGTTGTAGTTTTTACACCCTCTGCGTTACTTAAAGCTTTATACAAGGCATTCAGGAATCTTTTACCACTGTATGTAAAGTATTCCCATGGATTTTCTCCATCAAGTGCAACAACAACAATACCATCCATCCTCTTATTAGAAAGGTATGCCTTTATACCTGAAATCTGTTTCATCAGCTCTCCAACTGCCTCTTCCCTCATCGCAAATCTGGCACAATCAAAGCTTATAAAATTAGATATACCTTTATCTCTAAACAGGATATTTATTTTCGTATTTTTGTAACTGGCTGTGTAAGGTTTATATAAAAGTTCTCCTTCGCGCTCTTTTTTTATAGAGGCAAAAAGGATGTCTTCATCAGTAACCATCCACTCAAAACCAGCCTCTTTAACAAGAGGGATGATCTCAGGAGCCACAGAACCTTCGGAGGGCCAGAGCCCCTTTGGTTCCACACCTAAATGATCAATTATAAACTGTCTACCCATCTTTAGCTGAGCCATTACATCTTCCGGGAAGCTAACCCTTTTGGGCAGTGTAGCCTTGGGCATACATCTTAATGCCATATCAGAATCGTACAGCAAAGGCATAATGGTGTGGTAAAACGGGCTTGTGGTTATCTCTATTTGACCTGTGTTATGTAGTTCTTTGTAAATAGGAAGTATCTTTTTTATTACATCCATCTGTGTATTGAGCACAAAAGCCTTATCCTGCTCTGTAAAACCCCTTTGTTTTTCTTTCAACTTCATAAGCTCCGGATACTCAGCAAGGGCTGTAAATCCGAACCATGAAAGATTAAACCANACCTGTAGGTCTAAAAAATCTTGTTTATTGAATGTATTTATATTGCTTTCTATGTCAATATCATTACTACTCTTACCTCGTTTCAAAAGTAGTTCAAAATACCTTGGATAAGGCTTTATCATCGTTTCCCAATTGCTCATAAAGAAATATTTAAGTATAAACATCTTATCTTCTGTATTGAGTTCAGCAGCAGGCTTTAGAGAGTATTCGTAAAAAACATCTTGAGCCTTTCCAGCAACATAATCATTAAGTTGTTCTACAAGGGAAGGAACAAGATTAATATTAACCTTTATATCTGGATAATTCTTTAGAACGGATGCCATATCATAGTATGCCTTTATTCCATGAAGTCTTACCCATGGAAGTGTATACTTTTCAGTAAATGGATCCTTGTATGATGGCTGATGCATGTGCCATAGAAAAGATATGTAAAGTTCAGACATCTTAGTCTACAATAGTTCCTTTTGGTATAACAACTATACCCTTTGGGGATACNGTAAACCTTTTTCTGTCCTTCTCAAGATCATACCCGATTGTTACATTTGGCATGATCTTTACATCCTTATCTATGATTGCACATCTTATCCTTGCATATCTACCGACATCAACCCTCTCAAACAATACCGAATCCTCTACAGTGGAAAACGAATTTATCCTCACCCCTGGGAAGAGTATGGTCCTGTTTATCTGACCTCCACTTATTATACAGCCCTCAGCAACCATTGAGTCCGTAGCTATACCNATCCTTCTTGTTTCCTCATCAGCGAATACAAATTTTGCAGGTGGATAAGGTGGATAGAATGTTCTTATGGGCCATTCAAAGTTATATAGATTGAGCCTTGGCGTTACAGATACAAGATCCATATTTGCCTGCCAGTAGCTATCTATTTCTCCTACATCCCTCCAGTAACCCAGAGCCCCTTTCTGCTCGCCCGGTACTATGTTTTTTGAAAAATCGTAAGCCTTAACAACATAACTTTTCACAGCAGATGGGATTATATCTCTACCAAAATCATGGGTGGAGTCTTTCCTGGCATCATCATCTAATAACCTCAGTAACACATCTGTATTAAAAACATAATTACCCATTGAGCATAAGGCATAATCGCCTTTATTAGGCATTGGCTTCGGGTGTTGTGGTTTTTCCTTAAATCCTGTAATATTGTAGTCCTTATCAATCTCTATCACACCATATGAACTTGCCTCTTTTAAAGGGTATGGTACAGCCTCAACGGTAACCTGGGAATTCTTCTTTATATGAAAGTCTATCATCTGTCTTACATCCATTTTGTAAACATGATCTCCACCAAATACGCATACAAGCTCTGGCTTTTCATCATTTATGAGATTTATGTTCTGATAAACTGCATCAGCGGTGCCTTTGTACCAATCTTTTCCAATACGCATCTGAGCTGGAACCAGATCTATAGAATGACCTATTGATGGTGAAAGATGCCATGCCCTTACTATGTGTGAGTTTAAAGACTCTGATTTATACTGGGTTAATACCTTTATCTTATAAAAACCTGAATTTATAAAGTTACTCAAAACAAAATCAATTATCCTGTATCTTCCTCCAAAGGGCACTGCAGGTTTTGCCCGCTCTTGCGTTAAAGGGTGCAATCTTTTACCTTCCCCACCTGCAAGGATCATTACAAGTATTTTTTTGCTAACCATAGAAATAATATATTATATGCAATACAAATTAGTCAAACAAATCAAACAAATTTTTCTTAACCCAAAAATGTATTTGCAAAACCTCTCCCTGTGAAAACGACGTGGATAGAGGGAAAAGTTGAGGAGTTAAGGAGTTAATTCAAATTTTTTGAACTCCTTACGCGTCATTCCCGTGAAAACGGGAATCCAGTTTTTTGATTCAAAAGTAGCGGTTTGATTTATCAAACGAACAAATTACCGTCGCATAGGCCTCAAAATGAAATAAGAAAGTTCATTTGTTCGTTCGGGACACCCACACAAAGGTAAGGGTCGTGCGATCCACCCGTAATCCATTCTGCACCTTTTTAGCAAAAAGGCGGAGAGGGGTTTATTATAAACGAGATTTAAGTCCTCTGTAAGGT
>JGI24721J26819_10001940_pt1 | contig 23019 bp, 19 predicted proteins | sample YelNatPaOPGAMG01_FD_26819 | JGI IMG/M metagenome (IMG submission 26819) | reverse complement strand
GAAAGGGAGCTTGCATGCACTTTCGTCCCCAGGTCTCTTCCCAGAAAGAACGTGTTCTCCCTTTCTTTCATCGAGCGGCCCAGGGTGATTCAACATGGGGGATGAAGTGAAGAGATCTGCGCTTTCCTGCCTTGTGATACTTGTTCTGGCCGGCTGGATTTTGGGAATCCTTCTATACCGGGGGCTTCTCCGAGAAAACCACCCTCCGCGTCGTCTCCGGCCTTCCCCGTAAGGCCATCTCACCTCGGCCTCATCACGCCGCGGAGGGGCGGGCTCTGCACGCCCGCAGGGGAACGCCTTGGCTTCACCCTGGTATGCCCCCGCTAGGTCACCGGGCGTGCGTTCACCTTTCGATGATCATGCCCTATCCCGGGCTTGCGCACGGCCTTGCCACCCGGGCGCGGAGACCGCGCCCCTCCGAGACAACGACCCCCGCGCTATCCCCGGCCTTCCACCGCAAGGCGCCCCGTCTGGGCCTACCCACCCCCCGGAGAAGCGGGCTCCGCACGCCCGCAAGAGAGGCTTTGCCCCTACCGGGAGATCGCTTCGTCAGGCCAGCGGCCTCTCGCGTGCCCGTCCATGATCATGACATGCCCTGGTTCGCATCGGATCCGTATTTCAGGACCCGCAGAGCGCGTCCCTGTAAGGGAGGAAAAATTGGAGAGGTGCGAAGCTAGGGTCGCTACCCTCGGGAAAGAAAAGTCGATATTCTGGAGTCGTCGAGAAGAAGTCTCGAGAAACTCTCCTCCTCCATGGGTAGAGAAGTATCGGAGCTCAGGGGCAGTCTGGAGGCTAAGGAGGGAGAAGTTTCCCTTCTCACCCTCAGGCTCGATGAGGCGGCAAGGGTAAGGAGGGAAGTCGAAATCTGTAACGCCGAGAAGGCCCAAGGGAAAAAGCAGCTGACGAGGCTTCAAAGAGAAAGGTCCGAGATGGACAGAAAGGAAGGGAGAAGCTCAAGAGACTCTGCAAGGCCTTGAGCCCGATTTCAGGAAGAGAGATACAAGTTGTGGGTCATACCGACCCCAAGCCCATAAAAGAACCATTCCTTTCCAAGTTTCCATCCAATTGGGAGCTTTCCACTGGGCGAGCATCCGCCGTAGTGAGGTTCCTGGAATCGGAGTGCGGGGTGGATCCGCGTCCCCTCAGGGCTGCTGGGAGACCATTCCACGAGCCCATAGCTCCTAACGAGGCCGAGGCTCATTGATTTGGTTTGGCCCTCATGTCCCCCAGGAGAGCTCCATTGTCCCTTTTCCCACGGGAACCAGGAGTGAAGACCATCGGGATTGCTCTCTGAGGATCCGGACGCGGATCATTTTATTGGGATTTCTCGCTCCTTGGCTGAGACACTTGCATTCGCTGTGCCACTTTGGGGGCAGATGACGATGAGCTCTGGGCCCCAAAAGGTATTTAGCTTCAGCTTTCCCCCTGACTCCTTCCTTTAGAGGGGGGGCCAACTTTGGGGGACAACCTCAGTGAAACAGGGTCTACGAACCATTTCCCCCTCCCAGGGCTTACAGCTGCCTTGTGACCCAACGCCTCGAAAGGTTTTTTCTTAGGAAGGGGAAAAGGCCCTCTCTGGGAAGAAAGCCTGTCTCCTCTAGTTGCAAGCCTGCCTTAAGGCCCCTTCGGGGCACCTATCCCTTCCCATGCGTGAGAAGTTTTTTCCGGGTTGATACTCTTGGCGTTTTTCTCTANCATTTCGGTTTGAGGCCTGAGGGTGTATAGGTTTTCCATCGCATCCCTTCGGGCTTCGGTTAAACTCAATGGTAGAAAGGTGGTCTCTCGCGATGAAACTCGATGTGTTTCAAGATATGTCCCGCAACGAGCTTGTCTCCTACCTAGAGTTCCTCCTCTGGCATTACAGGGTGGTGGATGCCTTCTGGTTCATCTACATGGAGGAGAAATATGGCAGGACAGAGGCAGAGGAGATAAACGAGAAGGTCTGGGCTCGAGCTGCCGGCCTCGCAGGGAGGGAGCTCAAGAGGCGTTTTTCTCTGGGAGATGATGGGCTCAAGGCCTTCGTGCGGGCACTCAGACTTTTTCCTTGGTGCATTCTCATCGGCTACGAGATGAAAGAGACCNCCCAAGGAGTCGAATTGGAGGTCCCATCCTGTGCTTCCCAAGAAGCCAGGATCAAAAGGGGCTTGGGCGAGTACAACTGCAAGGAGATGCACCGCGGAGAGTTCGCTAATTTCGCCAAGGAAATCGATCCTAGGATTCGTGTGGAGTGCCTCTTCGCACCTCCAGATCCCCATCCACCTGATGTATTTTGCCGCTGGAGGTTTTACTTGGATGAAACTCAGGGGGGAGGTCCCTGAGGAGAGGATCGAATCCTCACGGGGCGATCTCTTCTGACCGGAGACTGCTCTTTGGAAGAATCTGGGAGTGCCCTTCAGACATCATAGCCAGCCCTCTTATAGTTCTCCATGGCCCTTTCCTTGAGGTGAGCGTGCTCGGGTTTCTCGCTCACCTTATCTGCGAGCTCCGCGGCATGACTCCACATGCCCTTTCTCTCGTAGTCGGCTATCTCTCTTTCCACTGGATCCTTGCCAGCAGCCATCCCAGGTATGTAAACCCTGAAAGGGGATATTCTCCTCCTCACAGGACCTCCACAGGAAGGGCAAGAGGAGAGGGGAGGGTCCGTCAATGATTGGATAATCTCGAAAGGCCTCTCGCACCTCTCGCAGGCCCTCTCGGGAGTCATGGACTCGTACTCGTATATGGGCATGGGTAAGCCTCCTTGTGGCCTCTCCTTGACCGGTCTTTCATGCTCGAGGAATCTTTCTGAACCTTGGGCTCCGCAATAAGACCCATAGAGAAGATAATNCTCTATCNNATGAGCGCAACTCCCCCTTTTTCAGGAGCTCTTCATCTGGGCCTGGATCTAGCCCTCTGGTAGGCCCTCCAAAGCCTCTTTTCTCCTTCCCTCAATCCCTTTGCTCCTTGCTCCACCATCCAGCACAGGGTATTCTTCATCACCTCTATCGAGTCCAGGGCCTCGGCCTTGTAAAGCCTCTCCTCATCAGTTCCCTCGGGAAGCTGAAGGGCTTCCATTTCGTGACGGTCAAGTTCATCGAGGACCTCGTGGATGTCATCCCACCTGTGGGATATCCACTGTCTGACTTGTCTTATCTGGTACTCTATGAGGTCTTCCTCCACCTCCCCGCACAGGGGAACCCCCGTTGGGCTTCTGAAGACCTGACCACAATCAGGACAGGTTCTCTCCTGTCTCCTGAGAGTCGCCCTGTAGAAGAGTTCCTCCATGGATAGGGGCTCGGCATCGGGGCTTGGCCTCAAAAGATGGCGGTTGTCCCACAACATGAGAAGGACATCGGGCCAAGATCGGTGGACCTTGAGATCCTGTCTGGGTTGGGGTCTGTAACGGAGTCTCCAGTCCTTATAGGGAAGGCTCCAGGGATGCCTCCCTGTCATGATCCCCACCAATGTTTCCTCGAAGGCAGCCCTCTTCCAAGGTTCAGCCTCAAGATAGACCCTGTATATCACATCCAAATAACGAGGGTCGTTGCTTTGAGCCAGTGCCCTGGCGATGACAAAGTCGAGTTCGAGGTCCACATCGAGAGCTTCCTCCANATAATCCCAAGCCTCCTGGAGGCCTGTCTCCGCCAATGCTCCATAGAGGAGAATCCTCACCCTCGGCTCTGGATCGTTGGCCAGGAGGTCGCAGATGGCATTGAAGCCATCAAGACCCATTTTGCCCATGGCCTCAGCAGCCGCAACAGGGACCTCGTATCCGCAGCCCCTCTGAAGCGCTCTTGTGAGTGTGGGAATGGCTCTGGGATCCTTCATCTCTCCCAGAACCACTATGGGCCAGAGNAGATCCCTCTTGGGTTTTGCCTCTTCAAGGCCTCGTTCCACAAACTCAATCACCTTGGTCAAGGCCTCCTCTCCCAGTTCAATGAGGCTCTCCATATCCCTCACCGGGATCCCCCACTCACTCTCACTTATGAGGACGAGCAATTGATCGGCATTCAGTCCCATCTTTCACCTCGCTCAATGGATCCATCCCAAAGCCCCATCCCTCCGCCGAGGGGAAGGCCTCACCCGACGATGGGCCCATCTTGCCAAATTAGCTGGTAGATGGCCAAATAGAGTTTAGCATACCGGAGTGGAAGAGAGGTATGACCCTCTTCACTCCAGGGTTGACTCCAATATCTTGTTCGAGGACATGAGAGGGCAAAGGCATGGAATACCTGCTTATGACGGTGAGCATTGTGATGGGGATCTCTTTTCTCTGTTCCCTGTTCGAGGCTGTCCTTTACTCGGTTCCATACTCGTATGTTGAGGTCCTGGAGCTAAGGGGAAGCATCTCGGGAAAGATTCTCAAGAAGATGAGGGAGGATGTATCGAGGCCCATATCAGCCATCTTGACTCTGGATACCTTGGGGGACACCATCGGCTCGGCCTTTGTGGGTGCAGCAGTGGCATCTGTCCTGGGAGAGGGGAACCTTCTTCCGTTCTCCATCTCCTATGCAGCTGCGATTCTTCTAGTGGGCAAGGTTCTTCCCAAGACATTGGGTGTTCGATATGGGAAAAACCTGGCTCGAGTGCTCGCATGGCCTATGGAGATCCTCACCTATGTCCTTTGGCCCATAACGGTTATTAGCGGATGGGTGACCAAGTTGGTGGGTGTCTCGGCCCATCCCGAGGCAATCAGCGCCGAGGAGATCCAGGTGATGGCTCGCCTTGGAAGGAAGGCTGGAGCCCTGGGGGGGATGGAGGAGACCGTGATCCGAAACATATTGAACCTGAGAAAGGTGCGTGCCAGGGAGATCATGACTCCCAGGCCTGTAGTTTTCGCTCTCCCGAGGAAACTCACCCTGAGGGAGGTACGGGAGATGTCCTCCCCTTGGCCTTGGCCCCATAGCAGGGTCCCGGTATATGAGGGAGACATTGACAAGATCGTGGGAGTGGTCCACAGGAGGGAGGTGCTAGCCGCATTGGCAGAGGACAAAGAGGATCTTCAATTGTCCCACCTTGTGAGGCCAGTTCACATGGTTCCCGAGGTGGCCACAGCGGATGTGCTCCTCAAAGAGTTCATCGAGAGGAAAGAGCATCTCTTTGTGGTCCTCGACGAGTACGGAGGGGTCGCGGGGGTAGTGACCCTGGAGGATGTCTTCGAGACCATACTGGGCCAAGAAATAGTCGACGAATCGGATCTAACAGAGGACATGCAGGAGATCGCAAGAGAGAGAAAGGGCAAGATCCTGGGCCAAGTCCGCAGATGAACCCATGGCCGGGAAGGGTGAGGAGGACTTGGAAGGTATGGCACCTCATGGTTCCTCGAGACGAGACAGCGTCAATGGATTCGCCACAAATTGGAAGGATCAGGGAATGAGGTAACTCAATGCATAGTTGTGCATCCAAGACCCTTATCCTAGTGAATCCCCAGGCTGGAAACAGAAAGGGAGCGATCTTCCTCTCGGCCCTCGAGGGAAGGCTCCGAAGGGACAAAGACTCCCGAATAGAACTCGAGACAACGAGAAAGGGGCCTCTCCGAGAACAGCTCCAGGAAAAGGGCCATGAGCTCGAGAGGCTCATAGTAGTGGGAGGGGATGGCACTGTTGGGCAAGCCTTGGAGGCCATATGGAGGCTCGGGCTTTCTCTAGAGGTGGGAATAGTGCCAATGGGAACTGGCAACGACATGGCAAGGAGCCTGGGACTATACGATGGGAAGGAGTGGACACTGGATGAGCTCTTCGCTTACCTCTCTACCTCAGCCAAGAAGAAGATCGATTTGTGGACCATAGACGGGAGAAGGTCTTTCAGCAATTATGTGAGCATCGGAATGGATGCATCTGTTGTCCAAGGGTTTTGCAAACTGAGGTCGTCCTTGGAGACAAGGCCCTGGAAGGCGAGCAAGGAGCTTTACTTCGCCCTGTATTTCTTGACCTGGCTCAAGAGAAGGTCCCACAAGGTTCCCCAAGGGACCACTTTCTCTTGGGAGGATCCAGAGGGGAGATGGCAGAGGGTGGAGGTGGGAGGAGCGAGGGTGTTGGCAATTACCAATACTCCCTATTATGCTGCTGGATGCTTGATGGCACCCGAGGCTTGCCTGGGGGATGGGATCTTGGAGGTAACTCTATTTCCCACAATGAGACCCTATGTCCAGCTCATGGCCACAAGGATTGGACCCCTTGCGAGGATGGGGATGCAGAGATGGTGGTGGAGGAGGAGGGCAAAAAGCTTGGAGCTAGGGCTTTCTGTCCCCACTGCGCTTCAGGTGGATGGGGAGGACGTGAGCGGAGAGCTAGGCCAAGAGAAGATCCTCAAGATAGAGAGAGCAAGACAGATAGAGATCCTCACTTGGTAGAAGAAGCCTCTTCCAGCTGCCCCCTAGCTGGCCCCGTTTTGGGCCTCCAGTTTTTTGAGATTTTCCAAAGCGAATCCAAGGGTCGGATCCAGGGCCAGTGCCCTTCTATACCACCTTATGGAGTTTTCCCTGTCTCCCAAGTCCCGCAAGTTGCTCGCTATGTTCGCCATATCCAGGGCGCTTCTGGGCTTTATCTCCAGGGCCTTGAGAAAGGCACCAATGGATTCATGGTGAAGTCCTAGGCGAAATCTGCAATATCCTAAAAGATTCCACGCCTCGTAGTTTCGGGAATCCGCCTCTGTTGCCCTCTCGAGCCACTCACATGCCTCAGCGAAGTTGCCTAGTTCCTTGTGGCAATGACCTATGTAGAAGAGCACGCTCGAGAGATCCTCTCTATCCGGCCCTCTCTCCAGCGCACGGAGAAAGAGCCCTAGCGCCCTTTGGATATGCCCCTGGCCCAATACGGCCATGGCCTTGTAGAAAAGGACCACAGGGGTCTCCTTCTCGATCTCCTCCAATACCTCTCTCGCATCATCGTATTCCTCGAGGTTCAAGTGGCATATGGCTAGCTGGATGAGGAGATCGTCTCTGGCCTCCTTCTGTAGCCCCTTTCCCAGGGCATCCCGAAAGAGCTCAGAGGCCGCTATGTAGTCCTTCCAGAGAAACTCACAACGGCCAAGATGATACAGGACCGAAGGAGTGTCTCCCAGGAGGCACCTGGCCTTGCTGAGAACTTGGTGNGCTTCCTCGATCTCTCCCTGGGCGAGCCTCAACATCCCCAAGTAGAGAAGATCTTCTCCCTTATCTGCTCCCTCCGGAAGAAGATCCGAAGCCCTTTGGAGATGAGCCTCAGCTGCGCGGAAATCCCCCCTTGTCATGGCGAAAACCCCTAACTGTAGGCTCACTCTTCCAGCCTCGCTTCTCCTTCCATTGAGTGTCATCTCATCCAGCGTGGAATCCGGAATTCCGTCCCAACACAGCAGACATTGCTCCAGATCATCGGGATATGAGAGGACCCTCTCCCACTCCCAGATGTCATACCAAGGGGATTTCGGACATCTTCTCGCTCCTCTTCTCTCGAAATCCAGGATGATCCCGGCGCACGGCTCCAAGGAGAATCCCCCTCCGGAGGAGAGAGCCCAAAAGATGAGATCGTCCAAAAGGTCGTTTCGAAACAGACTCTCCAAGATCCTCCCGCCTTCCTCCAGGATTATCCTCTCCTTAGCCGTATCGATCCTCCCCGACCAGCTCGCCCTGGGCAAACCCCTTTTCAAGGAATAACTCGGGAGGATCATCCTCTGCTTGAGGAAGGAGGCTAAGTCTAGGGCAGCATCCAGATCCCTGGAAGAGTCAGCTCTCAGAACAGGCAGAAGGGTCCACCTGGAAGCCACCTGATGTGAAAGGGCTTCCTCGTAAAAGGGCCTTGCCATTGCTGACATTGCAATATAGGCATTCCTGAGTCCCGAGGCTGTGGAGTGGTCCACTGGGTGCACAGGCCTCAACTGCACTCTCACAAACCCAAACGAAAGGAGATGCTCGGCTACCATCTCCAGGGTCTGGGAAAGGCTCTCCCAATCACGAACTGGATCTTCCGTAATGATGTAAATATCCGCCAGGTGGTTCATCCTCCGGAACACATCGGGCAGGANGTGCCTTGCCATCTGGAAGTCCTCGGCATTTTTGGGCAATAGTATGTAAGCTCTCCTCGCCACCTGGCCTTCTCTTTTCATGAGACGAGCCTCTTTCCTCCATCCAGTGAAGCGGCCTTCCACGCATCCCTCACCTTGTGAATATCCTCCACGGTCATCCACTCGGTTTCGTATCGAGGACCCACGGAGATATACGGTGGCCTTTTCTCATCCAAAGGTCTTATACCGAAACTCCCTGGATCGTCGGAGATGGGGCATCCGAAATAGAGTCGCATCTGTTGGGCATTGGTATTGCCCCTTACGGGGACCAAGGACCTCACGAACTCCAAGGTGTTCAATGCATCCCTGAGGGTCTCCCCCGGAAGACCGTACTGGCTGAAAAGCTCGACCCCCATCCCCCTTTCCATCGTCTTTAGGACTGCCCTTTTCACCTCCCCTGGGGAGATCCCCTTTCCTATCCTTTCCAGCACCCTGTCCGATGCTGATTCGAGGCCATATGCCACCATCTCCACACCAGCCCTGGCCATGAGATCCAGAATCTCCTCGTCCACGAGATCCGCTCTCGTCTCAAGCCAGAACTTGGCCCTGAGTCCTCTCGCGGCTATGCGTTCCATGAGCTCTACTGTGCGGGATCTGTTGAAGGAGAAGCTGGGATCTGCAAGCCAAAACCTCTCCAAGCCACGAGACCTCAACCATGAAATCTCCTCCAGGACCCGATCCACCGAGTGGTACCTCACCTTCCTGCCAAAGGCCCTTGGTGTGTAACAGAAAAGGCACCCATATGGGCATCCCCTGGAGGTGAGCATTATGGCCTCCTCCAACCCCCTCAGCTCCAAAACCCCTTCAAGAAAAGGGGAGGGATAAGCATCCAGGTCTTCCGGGCCTCGAACCTCCTCCCCCTCCTCCCAGTGGTCGTCCTCGACTCTCGTGGTCGTCCCCGGAACAGGCCCCCTTATCCTCCCGGACTCCAGTGCACGCACCACTTCCAGGACCACGACCTCTCCCTCACCCCGGCAGAGGAAGTCCACTTCTCTCAATACCCTGAGGGCCTCCGAGGGCATGAAAGTGGCTTGGGGCCCACCGAGAATTATCTTGGCATCGGGCAAGGTCTCCTTGACCGCTTTGCAAAGCCCCCTCACCACAAGCATGTTCCTCTGGTACGCTGCGAATCCCACAAGCTGAGGCCTCATCTCCTCTAGGATCTCGGCGAAGGAAAGGGGGCTGAGTCTTCCGGACTCGCTCATGTTCACGATCCTGACCTCATGCCCCTCTCTTTTCAGTGAAGCGGCGAGATAACCCAGGGAGATGGGCATGGAAGGCGGAACATAAGGGTTTACCTCTAGAAGGAGTATCCTCAAGGTGTGGGGCTCTCCAGGGGACAAATGAAGCGAATCGGGGTGGCAGGTTCCATTTCAGCTAGCCAAATTCTAGGATTCGGTCACTGAAGGGAGATGGCAATCCTCCTCACCTCTTGGAGACCGCAACAGACCTGCACTGGCAGACGGGCCAGGATTCGAACCTGGATAGTGGGATCCAAAGTCCCAAGTCCTGCCGTTGGACGACCCGTCTGCGAAAAGGCCCGACTCCGTGATCCTAATATTANCATGCTCTCGTAGAAGGGGTAAACCCCAGTGGCTCCATGGGGAGCTAGTGGGGCCATGCTGGCAAGCTCTTCCCCCAAAGCCCCCAGTGACAGAAAAGGGGAGGGCTCACCAGCCCTCCCCCCAAGGTTCCTCGATCTTCCGAGGGATTTTCTCTCACTGAGGCTGTTCGCCAGCTTGCTTTTTCTTCTTCTTTTGTCCTTCCTCCTGGCCTTGCTGGCCCTGGGCGGCCCCACGATGTGTTTGCGGCTGCTGAAGCTGTCTTTGTTGCTGAGCTTGTTCCTGCGGCATGTGCCTCTGCTTCTCTCTTTCCATCTGACCTTGACTCTGTATCCCTTGCCTTTCCTGGCGAGTCTGCCTCTGCTCTTGTTCGTGGATTTTCTGCTGTCGCTGAAGCTGTCTTTGCTGCTCGTTCTGTTGCCTCATATGCTCGGTCTGAGGCTCGGGCCTTCTTTGTTCGAGTTGTCTTTGCTGCTCCTGTCTGCCCTGTCTTTCCCTCTGTCTTTCGTGCTGCTGTGGCTGGAGCTGTTCTCTCTGGATCTGTCTTTGCTCCGGGCCCTGGTGGAGTCTCTCCTGTTGAGGTCTCCTTTCCTGGGATTGTCTCTGCTTGTTTGTGAGTTCGCGATCCTGTCCGGGCTGAGTCTCCTTTTTCGGCCTTTCCCTGCCAACTGATGGGCCTTCCTGCTGACCAGGGTAAGCTCGCCTCGCCTCTCCTGGTTTCAGCTCCTCTCCCCTTCCAACTCTGGCCCCCCCTCGGGACTTCTCCTCACTCTGGGGGGTTCCTGGTTTGAGCTCCCTTTGGGTCCGGTCCCTTCGCTCTCCACCTCCCGGCCTCTCTTCTCTTGGCCGATCGGTTACCCTCTTTTCCTGAGGAGGCTCTTCTGGCCGCCTGAGCTTCTCCTCCCCGGTCTTTCTCCTCTGAGCTGGACCCCCTTCCTCGACTCTCTCGCCCTTCCTTCCACCTTTGGGTTCCATCTCCTCCCGTCTTGGTGGTCCAGTTTTTCCAAGCTGCTCTCTAGAACCCCTCTGCCTTTCCTCCAGAGCACGTCTCTCTGGCCTCTCGCTCCCTCTCGCACCACCGAGATCCTCTGGCCGTTGCTCACGATCCGGCCTCAGCCTCCTCCCTTCTCCCCTCACCCTCTCATCTGTGGGTCTCTTGATATCTCCTTCTCTCTCGACTTTAGTGCCCCTCTCTCCTCTGTCTCTGGGCCGACCCAATTCTGTATCTGCCTTCGCTCCCGGGGTCGGGCGCCCAACGGTCTCTCTGTCCCTGTCAGTCTTTCTCTCCCTCTCCTCCCTTTTCGCTCCCCCCTCGAGGGAAGCCTTCTTCAACTGTCTCGCAGTGTGCCTTTCCTCATCGTGAAGCTTCGGCTTTTCCGCCCTGAGCCTGTGCTCGCCTTGCTGAAACTTGACTTGATTCACTGGCTTCTTCACTTCATCTGGCTTCACAAGCTTGTTGGAGGCCGCGAGTCCAGCCAGCCTCTTATTGGGGTCGGTCATTTTCCGCGGCTCGGCTCTTTGAGCCTTTTCCATCTTTTGGCGGTAGTCGGCAGTGCTCACAAAGCCCCTCTTTCCGAAGTCGCTCTTTGCGAAATGTGCCTTCTCCACGACTGAATGATGGGGCTTGTAGACCACAGTTCGGTCCGAGAAGTTATATTGGTTCTTGAAGACATTCACGTTCTTGATTACTGTTTTATGGATGACCGGCGCCGGACGATAATTGTTTATTATGGTCGTCTGGTTGATATTCGTTATGTTCACCACGTTGTGCTGTATGTAGTTGTTGCCATATGGAACATTGTAGAAGCGATCGTAGTTCACTATCACTGCATTGCTGAAGTAGCTGTAGTTCGCGATGTTTATGTTGATGTTTGTGATGTTTGCCGTGTTGACTACCACAGTGTTCCCATACCATGGATGCCATCCGTAGTAAGGTTCCCAGGGTGCCAGAGGAAACCATCCCACATGAACTTCGCTGTGGATCCAAGCGACTCTCCCAGGATGCCAATAGAAATAGTAATCGGGAGGCGGAGGAACCCCCACGTTGACCCTGACATCCACACCTAGTGTCACAACGTCAACGGAGATATAGGGTGTCCACCACCAACGGTTCTCCACATGAATCCAATGGCCATAATGGTGCGTAACCCATCCCCAGGGCTCATAGGGGACCCANACGTTCTCCTCGTAATAGGTCGTCCAACGCCCAACGGTGAAGGGTCTCCAGGTCACATCCACCCGAGCCGGTGTCCAGCACCANACGTAACTGTTTCTGTAATAGACTCGCTCCCAACGTCCGTGTTCCTCGAAGACATGAGCATCTGTCTGAAAGGCCTCTGGTAGGTGGGCTGATCGAACGCTCCTCCTCTGTGCCCATAAGGTGTCCCTTCGGTAATTCCAGTCATCCCACTCCCTGTCCACCAAGGGCTCCCCTGCCTCCACAGCGGTCTCGTCTATGAAGAGTGCAGGTCCGTCGGAGANGACCTCGTAGCGTATCTCCTCTCTGGGAGTAGGTGCAAAAAAGAAGTTTGGTGAGCCCTCCAAAGCTATTACCTGTATCTCCCTGTCTCCCACGTAGAGGTCCACAACATCTCCAGGCTCCACGGCCAGGTAGCCCACGCGGGTGTCCACCCTTACCAGAGCATCCTGAGCTCGATTGTAAATGCGAACAGTTCCTCCATCCACGTACAGGCCTGTGAGGTCCCTCCTCAAAGTGACCACCTCTACCCCCGTGTTTCCCCCTATCCTCACCCATGCATTGTTAGGGAAGATGAACTCAGCTCTTCCTCCTNCCTCGGTGTAAAGTATGTCGTCTACCCTGAGAGGAGAGTCCTCGACCGTGGCAACCCAATCATCCTCGGCAGGGACATACCTGAGGACGCCTCCCTCTATGTAGGCCACCCTCCCTATGAGAACTGGTTCCACGGCTTGAGCAATCCCAGCAACTGCAATCATACCCAAGAAGATCGCAACCATAAGTGTTCTCATTCCTTTACCTCCCTCTTCCACAGAGATTCGTCCCCAGCCCATTCGCCAGTAAAGAACCCTGTCCCTCAAAGAACACGATCTTCCTGGNAATGACCTCAGGGAAGTCTGTTTATCCCGGGCTCTTATCTCTCTTGCTCCTGTGTCTGTATTTCCTCTCCCCCGTCTCACAGATGGAGTGGTGAGATTACCCCATCTGAGGACCGAAGTCAAACGAAATGCCTAGGAAGCTCCTTTCGCACTGCACGCCTGAGTGAAGATCTTCAAGTCCTTCTCGGGGGATACAGCTTTTGGAGGCGTTCCAATGTCNTCGATGGGTCTTTTGGCCCTNTCATACAGGAAAGACAGAACCTCTTTGAAGTCCCAATTGAGGCCCGGGGAGGGGTTACTTTCCCTGAGATCCCACTCTATCGGACCCGAGCATCCCTCTTGGTCGAGGGCTTTGGCAATAGTTGGGGGGTATCTTCTTTCTTGCCATGAGTTCGAAAAATTGGGAGTTGAGAGAAGGATCAGGTAAAATCTCGAACAGAGAACCCAAATATTGCCCGTGGGCCACACAGATGGTACTTCGGTCTTCCCCTTCCAATGGCGAGATTCTCACTCTCTCCNNTGGCAGAAAAATGGGAATTTCTCGATACGGCTCCCCCCAAGGTCACCCTGTCATTTATTTCCATGGCTTTCCTGGCAGTAGAGTCGAGGCCATGTGGGGTGAGGAACTGGCGAGAGAGATGAAGATCTTGCTCATTGCCCCTGACAGGCCGGGTTATGGCCTTTCCTCAGCCAATCCAGATAGCGACCTTTTTTCATTCGCCAGCGATGTGGAGGAAATGGTCCAGCTGCTNGGTTTAGAGCAGTTATCACTGGTGGGTGTATCNGGAGGGGGGCCATATGCCCTGGGTTCGGCATGGGTTTTGGGGAGAAGGGTGCGGTCTGTGGGCCTTGTGGGGTCCATCGCACCCCCTGGAGGCGAGGAAGGTCGGATCTTGGATCCCCTAAACAGGATAGGGCTCTGGATTTTTCGCCAAGTCCCTTTATTGGGGCGATTCCTCATCCGACTGTTTGCGGCTTTCGGAAGGCGTGTGCCGAAACTGGTTATACTCGCAATTGCCCTGAGAAGCGCACCGAAAGACAGGGCTTTACTCTTACGGTCCCCTCTTTCCTCTGTCCTTTCCGCTTCCTTTCGGGAAGCCCTTGTCCAAGGTGGCAAGGGAATGGAAAGGGATGTTGCCCTCTATAGCTCCCAATGGGGCACTTTCCTCTCCCAACTCCAGAGCAAGGTCTTTATCTGGCACGGGAAAGAGGATCGCCTGGTTCCGTGGCAGATGGCTCTATCACTGAGAAGGAGGCTTCCGAACTCGGAGCTCTTCCTCCTTCCAGGTGAAGGCCACTTCTCCATCTTCCAAGGCTTTTCCAAGGAGATCCTGGAAAAGATAAGATTCAAGGCCTGAGGGATTCTCGTGGGAGGATCTGTTAAATGGTCCCAATGTCAATCGCTCTCCCCTTTCGCCTTCGGGGCCCCTCTGCTTGCCCCTTTGGACCAAGGCCCTCTCTCGAGAAGGAAAACACCACTCCCATANCCGTCTGAAAGGCGCGGCCCCGAGAATCGGCAGGCCCAAGTCTCGGATCCTCTCTCCTTTTCCAAAGATTTTTTGGGGCCCGCATCCTTCACTGTGAATGATGGGGGGTTCGGGTTCCCTGTTTCGAAGCTAGGCACCTTTAGCTTAAAATGAGTCTCTGGAGCTTCCTTTTTTGGGGGAGAGAGGATGTATCTGTTCATAAAGTCCTTTGGATGCCAAATGAACGAGCACGACTCCCAGAAGATAGCCTCTATATTGGAGGAAGAGGGTTACGAGCTCACCGAGGATCCTGAGAAAGCGGATTGCATAATTCTCAACACCTGCAGTGTGAGGGAGAAGCCCGAGAGGAAGGTTTACAGCGCTCTAGGCCGACTCCTTCCCCTTAAGAGGAAGAAACCCAGTCTCCTCATAGGGGTAGGGGGTTGTGTGGCCCAACAAGTTGGGGAGAAGCTTCTCAAGGAGGCTCCCCATCTGGATTTCGTCTTCGGGACCCATCAGATACACAGGGTGGGAGAGATGGTCAGAGCAGCGAGGGCAGGGATAAGGAGCCTCGATGTGAGCATGGTCGATGATGTCCCATCACTGCACCGTTTTCCCACCCCAGCCCCGGGGCAGGTGAAGGCCTATGTCACGATCATGCAGGGGTGCGACAACAGGTGTTCCTATTGTATAGTGCCCCATGTGAGAGGCCCTGAGCGTAGCAGGCCACCGGAGGAGATCCTCCAGGAAGTCAGACAACTGGCCCAGGCGGGCATAAAGGAGATAACTCTGCTGGGTCAAAACGTGAACTCATACGGCAGAAATCTCCCCAAGCCCTTGACATTTCCTCGCCTTCTCGAGCTGTTGGAAGAAGTGGAGGGCATAGAGAGGATAAGATTCACCACATCCCATCCCAAGGACCTCTCCGTGGAACTCATGGAGGCGATGGCTGAACTGAGAAAAGTATGCGAGCACCTGCACCTTCCAGTCCAATCGGGCTCCAACAGGGTTCTCCAAGCCATGAACCGGGGCTATACGAGGGAAGAGTACTTGGAAAAGGTGGAGGCTCTGAGAAAGATGGTCCCAGGGGTTGCCCTCACAACTGATCTCATTGTGGGATTTCCAGGCGAGACGGAGGAGGACTTCGAACTCACCCTCGACTTACTGAGGCGAGTGAGATTCGATGGCATGTATTCCTTCAAGTATTCTCCAAGGCCCTTCACGTCTGCTTATGGAATGAGAGACGATGTCCCCCAAGAGGTGAAGGCCGAAAGGCTTGCGAGGGCTCAAGCCCTACAGGATCGTATTAGTTGGGAAATCCTGGAGAATTGCATCGGGAAGGTGGAAGAGATCTTGGTTGAAGGCCCATCCCCCAGGGGGGAGGGGCAGGTCACTGGAAGGACCAGAACCAATAGAATAGTTCACCTGAAGGGAGACGCTGGGCAACTCGTGGGAAGAATGGTCAAAGTGAGGATAGAGAAGAGTTTGAGACACTCCCTTTGGGGGGAAAGGGTGGAGGATTGAGAGAAATGGAACCCAAAGATCCGGGATGGTTCGCTGACTTTCACACTCACACCCTCCTGAGCGACGGGGAGCTACTTCCATCCGAGCTGATCCAGAGGGTCAAGAAAAAGGGCTGCCGGTGCATAGCCATAACCGACCATGTAGACGGCTCCAATCTTGAGCTCGTGCTGGGGAGGCTCGGAAGGTTCATGGAAGAAGTGGGAGAAGAATGGGGAATCCAGGTAATACCAGGTGTTGAGTTGACCCATGTGCCGCCAACGAGACTGGAGAGGATGGTGGAGAGGGCGAGGGGAATGGGCGCTAAATGGGTGGTGGTGCACGGAGAGACCTTGGTGGAGCCAGTAGCCAAGGGAACCAATCGCGCTGGCATAGAGGCAGGGGCCGACCTGATAGCGCATCCTGGGTTGATAGACCCCAGAGATGCCGAGCTCGCAGCCAGAAACGGCGTTTTCCTGGAAATAACGACCCGTCGGGGGCATAGCCTCAGCAATGGATGGGTATTGAGGAGAGCTATGGAAGCTGGAGCAAGACTCCTCATCAACACCGACACCCATTCACCGGGAGATATCCTGGAGCCCGTGGAAAGGGCTAGGATCCTCAAGGCCTCGGGAATGGGGGATGGGGAAGTGGAAAGGGTCTGGCAAAATGCCCTGGAGATCATGAGATCGTTTTCTNGCAAATAGGGTGGGCCGAATGGTATCGGGGCGCTCGAGTTCCTCTAGCTCACCCCGTGAATAACTCCAAAGGTTCCTCTCATGGGAAGACTTGTCTCTCTCGCAATCATCATCTGGTGGGGCGCTATGGTTGGGGCCCTCATCTGGAGAGAGTATCGTCCTGTGGTGTTTTCGCCCTCTCACCTCGAGGCCATAGGAAAGGAGATAGAGGACAGGGTTGACTGGATGGGCATTTATGCTCAGGGTCAGAAGATCGGGTTTTCCAACAGCCAGGTGCGCTCTTGGGAGGGAGGATTCATCCTTGAGGAAAAAGCCCTCCTCAGGCTATCCCTCCTGGGAATTCCAAGAGAGATAACGACCCGAACTTCCATCGTCACTGACAGGTCCTTTCTCCTCAAGAGCTTCGAGCTCACCTTGGAGAGCGGGTCCACAAGGTTCTCCTCCAAAGGGTGGGTCGAAGGCAAATTTCTTCGGGTTCAAATGGTATCTGCAGGGAGGGTGAGGACCTTAGAGATTCCATGGAGGGAGAAGACCTGGGTCCCTCAGACCTTGAGGTACGCATTGCTGTTGGAAGGGGCCCTGGAAACGGGAAAGAGGTTCAGTGTGCCCATGCTGGATCCCCTCACCTTCACATACGAGCAGTTGGAAATGGTGGTTGGAGCAAAGGAGGAAAGGGAGATAGGAGGGAAGACCGTCCAGGCCTTTCCCGTGACCTATACCTGGGGCTCGTTGAGCCTGAAGGCGTGGGTCAGTCCCGAAGGGGAGGTGTTGGAGGAGGAAGGTTTGGGTGGACTCAGAATGGTCAGAGAGAGCGAGCAGCAAGCGCAGCTACAAGGCTGGCCCGTGGGGAAAGGAGTCGACCTCTTCAGGACAATGGCGGTCCCAGTGAAAGGGGAGATAGCCAACCCGAGAGAAGTCAGTTATCTCAAGGTCATCTTCACCGGGGCTGATCTGTCCAAGTTCTCGTTGGAGGAGGGGAGGCAGAAAAGATGGGGATCGGTTGTGGAGGTGACCAAGGAGAAAATGGAGGGGGCCGAAGATTACGAGCTCCCTCACAAAGGAGGCCTGATCCCTTCGGAGTATCTCTCACCGAGTCTGCTTGTCCAAAGCGACGATGAAGCCATAAGAAGGAAAACGGTCGAGATCCTAAAAGGCGAGAGAAGTGCCCTCAGGGCTGTGAGACTGATCATGGAGTGGGTGTACGAGAACGTGGAGAAGGTCCCCACCATGGGTGTGCCCAGCGCAGTGGAGGTCCTCTCTACGGCCCAGGGGGACTGCAACGAGCACGCTGTGCTTTTCGCCGCTTTGGCGAGGGCTGCCGGCATTCCCACCAAGATCTGCGCAGGGCTCCTCTACGATTCGGGTCATTTCTATTACCATGCATGGAACGAGGTCTTCCTGGGAAAATGGTTCTCCTTGGATGCCACCCTGGGACAGTTCCCAGCTGATGCCACCCACATAAAGCTTGTGGAAGGAGAGCTTCAGGGGCAGGCCAGGCTCGTGGGAGTCATTGGGAGACTCAAGGCGGAGATTCTCTTTCAGAGATGATCGAGTTGGTGGACCTGAGCAAGAATTATGGTGCCTTTCAAGCCCTCAAGGATATCAATCTCCGTGTGAGAGAGGGGGAGATATTCGGATTCCTGGGGCCCAATGGTGCTGGTAAGACGACCACCATAAAGATCATTGCCGGGCTCATGAAACCGACATCGGGCAAGGCGAGGATAGCTGGATACGATATCTGCAAGGAGCCGACAAAGGCTAAGGCCCAAATAGGACTCGTTCCCGACAGGCCCTTTCTGTACGAGAAGCTCACCGCGAGGGAATTCCTCAAGTTTGTGGGCACCATAAGGGGTATGGGGGCCTTGGACCTCGAAGCACAGATGGAAGGGCTCCTCCATACCTTCGGCCTGGATAGCTGGGCAGACAAGCTCATAGAGAACTTTTCCCACGGCATGAAGCAGAGGCTAGTCATGTGTGCAGCCCTTCTTCACAGGCCCAAAGTGCTCATAGTGGATGAGCCAATGGTGGGACTGGATCCCAAGGGAGCGAGATTGGTGAAGGAGATCTTCAGGAAGGAGGCCCAGAAAGGGGTATCCATATTCATGTCCACCCACACCTTGGAAGTGGCCCAGGAGATGTGCCACAGGGTAGCTATACTGGACAGGGGCAGGATAGTTGCTCAGGGGACAGCCGAGGAGCTAGCAGCCATGACTGGTCAATTCGGAGCTGACCTCGAGGAGGTATTTCTCAGGCTCACGGCCGGAGAGGAAGAGGGTTGCCTGTGAAGAACTCCCTTCTCAGCTGGCTTGTATTCTCCCCAATAGTTGTCTCTGGGTGGCGCAGGCTGGAGACCAAGGACAAGCGCCTGAGGCTCGTGATCTTCCTGGGCTTGGGCGCTCTCCTATGGGCTGGGACCTTCTGGGGGCTCTGGAGGGTCCTCACATATTTCAGGGGCATAGAATCCTTTGGCGATCTTTTGGCCTGGAGACTCCTGGATATGGTCTTCCTCACCTTTTTGGGCCTTCTGATCTTCAGCAATGTTGTGAGCGGTTTTTCTGCCTTCTATCTCTCCCAGGACCTGGAACTCCTCTTTTCCCTTCCTGTTCCCATAGGGAGCCTTTACAGGGCCAAGCTCTCCGAGACACTGGTTGCGAGTTCCTGGATGGTACTTTTCTTCGGCACACCCGTTTTCCTGGTCTACGGGGTCGTGTACGAGGCCCCCTGGGAATATTACGGGCTTCTCGTATTGGGGATAATCCCTTTCCTCGTGATACCAGGGTGCGTTGGTGTGGCATTGGTCATGACCCTTGCCAGGGTGTTTCGAGCCAAGAGGGCTAGGGATGCCATGATGGCTTTCGCCATAACCTGCGGTGTGGGGATGTATCTTCTTCTCAGATTCCTCCAGCCAGAGAGGCTTGCGGATCCGGAAACATTCAGTGGGGTGCTAGGTTACCTCGTATCCCTCAATGCCCCAAGACATCCTCTTCTCCCAAGCAATTGGATGGTGCAGGTAGTGGCACCATCCCTTTTCAGGAGGCCAGGGGAAGAGGTTTTCTTCCTGGCTATGCTCTGGTCAACGGCATCTGCCTTCGTTGTCATGGGAACATGGTGGGCACAAGCCGTTTACGCCAGCGGGTGGTCCAAGGCTCAAGAGGGCAAGGGAGCGAGGGGAAGGCCGTGGAGATTCATAGAGACCTTGGTGGAAAAGGCAAGTGGGATCTTTCCCCAAAACATGAGGCCATTTGTGGTCAAGGATGCTGTGAGCTTCTTCAGGGACGCCTCTCAGTGGTCACAACTTCTCCTCCTCGGGGCNCTAGTCATAGTGTATCTTTACAATTTTGCCGCCATGCCATTGGAGAAGGCCCCGATAGATTCGTGGTATCTCAAGAACCTTATGGCCTTCCTGAACCTGGGGTTGGCGGGATTTGTTGTGGCAGCTGTGGCCGTGAGGTTCGTGTTCCCGGCGGTGAGCCTGGAAAGGGGCGCTTTTTGGTTGGTCAAATCATCTCCATTGGATCTCAAGAGCTTCCTTTGGGCCAAGTTCTGGGCAAGTGTCGTACCTCTAGTGGTGCTATCGGAGTTGCTCGTGGTAATTTCCAATGCCCTTCTCAAGGTCTCGCCGTTCATGATGGTCCTGTCGAGTTGCACCATCTTCCTGGCAAGTTTTGGGCTCACGGGATTGGGGGTGGGAATGGGGGCCATGTATCCCAGGTTCAAGGTGGAAAATGTGGCCAACATCTCTTCGGGAATGGGTGGACTCCTGTACATGATCCTAGCTGTCGGATTCATGGGGGCCATGGTGGTGCTGGAGGGGCTTCCAGTCTACATCTTTTTTTATTCCAGATTCTCGGGACAGGATCCCGGACCATGGGCCTATCTTCTCGCTGGTTTGTGTCTGGCTGCGGTCTTTTTGTTGATGATCTTGGCTTTCTGGTATCCCATGAAGAGGGGCGCTCAAGCCTTGGAAGAGTACGAGATTTGAGAGGGGAGATGAGGGAAAGGGGCCTCATAATAGAGGCGAGAGGAGTTGTCTTGGACGGGAAGCTCGCAAAAATTGGGGACCTCTGGGCCCTCGTATGCCACCCCCATCCCGCTTACGGCGGGGACATGGAAAACAATGTGGTGATGGCCTGCTGCGAAGCATTCTGGGAAAAAGGGATCTCCACCTTGAGGTTCAACTTCAGAAAGGCCCACCAGGCCACAGGGGGCGAAGAGGAAACCGGACCAGAAGACGTGAGTTCCGCTCTTGATCTTCTCCTGAGGGTAGAAGGATGCAGGTCGGAGGGGATCATTCTTGCCGGATACTCCTTCGGTGCCTGGGCAGCGCTCAAGGCAGCGGAGAAGAGGGGAGAGGAGTTTCTGGGGTGGATCGCCATAGCGCCTCCTCTGGCCATTTGGGATTTCTCCTTTGCGAGGAATGTGAGAGGAAAGGCCATGATAATCGCCGGGGCCTTGGATCATCTCTGTCCCCCAGAGAAGCTGGACGAGTTCTTCGGGGCCTTGGAAGGGCCAAAGAAGATCCATTACATAGAGGGGGCGGATCATTTTTTCTGGGGGCAGGAGGCGCAATTGAGGACCATCATTGCGCGGGAGCTTCCCTTTTTTGTCCCTGGAGGGCGTTGATATTTGCCGAGGAGGGAATTAAGATTCATGACACCCGGACTCCAGGGGACCTCCAAAGGGAAGTATTCGAGGAAAAAGAGGGTCTTTCGAGGGGCCTAGGTATCGTCTGAGGGAGGAAATGGATGAAAAAGGATGCCTTTTCCAGATGTCCGGGGCCAACCAGGGTATCCCTCACCAAGACCAGAGGGCCTTTCGGGGTCATTTGGATGGCCTCAACTGAGAAGGGCCTTTGCGGGATACATCTGGGAGAGGATGTGGAGATGCTGAAAAAGAAGCTCTCTTCCAGAAAGGAGTGCGTGTTCCGAGAAGACCCCCAAGGGAACACAGATGCGGTCCATCAACTTTCCCAATACTTCCAAGGCAAGAGGAGATCCTTCGAGACGGAGCTGGATCTCTGGGGAACTCAGTTTGAGATCTCGGTGTGGCGTTCCCTCATCGAGATCCCGTACGGGAAGACCAAAAGCTATGGGGAGGTAGCTGCAAGCTTGGGAATGCCCAAAGCTGCGAGGGCAGTGGGAGGGGCTGCTTCAAGGAATTTAGTTCCCATAGTGGTCCCTTGCCATAGGCTCGTAAGAGGCGATGGAGGGCTTGGAGGGTTTTCGAGCGGGATAGCTATGAAGAAAAGCCTCCTCGAGCTCGAAAGGAGGTTCGGGGAGGCGTGAGGGAGTAAGGGAGGGGAACTGGTTTTCAGAGGGAGCAGAGAGATGCAAAGGAGAGCATGGNTCTGGATATGCGTGAATTGGGCTTTGGCCTTCCTCTCCGTCCTCCCTTGGGGGGCTTCGAGAGGCTGGGGGGCCCAAAGGAGTCCCAAAAAGCCAGTCCAGAAAAAGGAACAGACCCGGGAAGAACCCAAGGGGGAGTCCCAGCAGAGAGAGCCAGAGGTTCACTGGCCCAAAGATCTATCCAAGCTCCAGGGACTCGAGGTGGAGCATGTGCCCCTGCTGGAAGTCACCTCTTTTGAAGGCAAGGAAGAATCCTTCCAATTACTGATAAGAGTCGGCCAGAAAGCTCACCCCATGGATACCGCTCACTTCCTGAAGAGGGTGGAAGTGTGGATAGATGATGTGAAAAATTGCGATCTTGTGTTGCAGCCAGCCGATCTCCTTCCTCGGTGGCAGTTAGGGGTGCGCAAGAAGCCCAAGATGCAGGTGACCGTGAAGGCCGAATGCAACCTCCATGGTGTATGGGCAAATAGGCTGGTCATATGAGATGGGACAAAAGGGAGCCGTCTGCTGAATGGGTCCTCCTTTGGGGGATGGCTCTTCTCCTCTGTCTCTCCCTGGTCATGGGGGCGCAGGACCTGCCTTTGCGAGACTATAGGGAGAGCAGGTTCGCCCAACTGGGATGGGAGATGATCCAAGGTGGAGATTGGCTGATCCCCCATCTCAACGGAACGCCTTACCTGAACAAACCACCGATGGTCCCTTGGATGGTCGCCCTGTGTTTCAAGCTCCTTGGAAAGGAAGAGATTTCTGCCAGAATTCCGTCCCTCATGGGGACCTTGGCCATGGCCATATGTGTCGGCCTCTTGGTCTCTCGTATGGCTGGAGCGAGATACGGAATTCTAGGAGCGTGCCTACTGTTGGGCAGTCCCGGGGTCCAATACATGGGCCGGATGCTCTCGAGCGACGTGCCATCGAGTTTCTTCATGTCGGCTTCTCTNGTGGCATTCATAAGGGGAGTTACGGGGGGGCCAAAGGTGATGTACCCTCTGGGGTTCGCCTTCTCGGGGCTTTCGGTAATGAGCAAGGGATTGACTGGCCTCATCTATCCCGTGGGGGCTTTCCTCATCTATCTCGTGATGGAAAAAAGAGAGAAGATGAGGGAAATCCCGTGGGGCTGGTCCATTCTGGTCTTTCTGGCCATAACTGCCCCATGGTTTCTCATGGCCGAGCTGAGGGAACCAGGTTTCCTCCGACACCATTTCTTGGGACAACAAGTTTCGAGAGTGGCATCCNTGGANGGAAGTGGTCCNTTCGTGGCCATTCCAAGAGGAGAGCTCCTCCTAGCCTTTTTGGGTTTCTTGGGCCCCCTTGCATTTCTCCTTCCTTGGTCCGTCTCTTCATCTGTGAGGAG
>JGI24721J26819_10001939_pt1 | contig 23021 bp, 15 predicted proteins | sample YelNatPaOPGAMG01_FD_26819 | JGI IMG/M metagenome (IMG submission 26819) | reverse complement strand
AGTGAGTCTTCGGCAGCTTTCCGTTATGGCGGTTTGCTATGCCTGATCTTTTAACCCATTTATAATACTTTACTCTGCATAGTCCGATATACGGAAGCAAATTCTTTACAGGAATTTCGCTTTTATCCGAAAGTTCACTGACATATTTGACTACAGAGTCTCTTATTTCCGGTTCAATCCACATTTTACTTAATTCTCCCCATTCAGCTTTTTTTTTAACCGGAGGTTATCTTCTACTATCTCGCTGATCAAGGAGTCCTTGTACTTAAGTTTTTCCTCCAATTTTGTAATTTTTCCGTCTTCTACTGTTCTGCCGTTTTTCTTATTTGAAAAAGTATTAAGTGCTCCGTTAAAGAGGTCTTTCTTCCAAAGATAAAATACATTTGGATTGATATTATGCTGCTCGCATATCTTTGCCACCGGAACCTGGTTCTCTAGATGTTCTCTTAATAGCTGCACTTTGAATTCTGCCGTGAAATGTCTTTTTTCGTTTTTCATATTTACTCCTAAAGTTTTTTATACTTAATTTATTCCTTCAAAAGTAACTTTCCAACTTAAGCATCTAAAACCATTTCTAACAACTAAATAAATTAATATAGGTAGTGTAATTATAGAACTTAATGCCTCTAATGGGAATTTATAAATATATAAACCATATCCACTTAAAAAAGTTATATGTTCATCCCAACTTGAATGAACTTTTATAAAGAACGTTTCAGGAATAATTGAATGAAGAAATATCCACGAAATTAAATACCAGGGAATAGTAATAAGCAAAAAATACTTAATTATTTTATTTTTATACGAATTTGAATGATAGAATCTTTGGTCTAGTTTCTTTATCGAACTTCTGTTCTTGTTTTTTTCACTGAATAATATTATAGTAAAAAACAAAAGGATACCATCGGGACGAGCAAGAGTTAATAACCCTAAAAAACAACCTAGTGGAACCGCATATTTTTTTTGATTAAAATAAATAGCCGCTGTAAATAATGTTATATATAATACCGATTCAAGTCCGATTGATGATAAAAACAACAAATTAAATAATGCAAAGGGAAATATTAAAAATGGAATAATTCTATTACCCTTGAGATTAATATTAAGCTTATATAATATTAGTAAAATAACAAAATATTCTATACTAGTTAGAAAAATGGGGGCATACTCATAACTGNAAATAATTTTCCCAACTAGTCCCGATAATATTACATTGATAGGAGATGTAGCAGTGTTAGAGATTTTTAACGGATTTAATCCCCAATGATAATGTTCAAATAAGTTTTTCGAAAAAGTCAAAGTAATATATGCATCATCGATTAAGCAATCTTTAAATAAAAACGACAGTAAAAAAATTATAAGAAAGATTACACTTCCTAAGATAATTTTTATGTTATAATTCCGGGTGCGCTTTATTACAGGGTTAAATTGCATATTTAATAAATAATAATTTAATTATTCTTTATGATTTCCATATAGTCATGGAAGTTAGCTGCTAAGAATAAATGGGTAGTTGTACTTTTAGGACTCATACATTAAATATTTTTTTGTATAACTAATAAACAGCACAAATACTCCTACAAATACCACACCTTCTGACATTAAAGTTGCAAATGATGCGCCAATATAGGAATATTTCGGAATCAATAGGACATTAAGAATAATATTAGTAATAGCTCCTAAAGCAATTGTAATTGAATATTGTTTTTGTTTTCCCCAGGCTATTAAAGGATTTCCAAAAAACATATTTGCACCAATGACCAATAAATTTAGAGCTAATATTGAAAGCGGGATTGAAGCAGATTCAAATCTAGTACCGAATATAACTTTTATTATTGTTTGTGCATTAAAAAATAGAATACTTCCTATCAAAATTCCAGTTGAAAACATNAAAATCGCATAATGCTTAATAATATTTCGGAATTCAAAAGAATTTTTTAACCCGATTTTCGAAAGAGAAGGGAAAAAAGAATTTAGTATTAAAGAAAAAGGAACGATCCCCACCAGTATAATTTTATAAGCAGCGCTATAAATACCAAGGTCTCTTTCAGGTTTCATATACCCCATCATTACCATATCAAGGTTATAATATATTGCTATCATAAAAGAAGAAAGAGCTAAAGGAATGGATTCTTTCAATATTTCTTTTAAGTAAGTCTTATCAATTTCAAAAGAAATCTTACNGTACATTTTTTTAAATACACCAAGAAGCCATAAAGAATTTATTAAACCAGAAAGGACAGTTATGCTAGCAGCTATCAAAATATTTTTTTCTGAGTTTACTAATATTACAATACCTATTAGCGAAATAAGATTTGTCATAATTTGTCGAATTGCAATCAACCACATTTTTTCTATTCCAAGAAAAATCCAATTAATCGATAAAGCATTGACGAACAAATTTATTCCTGTTATGATAAGGACAAGTTTNAAAACAACCGGCTTATCTATTAAGATAATTACCACATTTAGAATAATAAACCAAAAGGAGGCGAATATTAATCTGACTGATAAGATATTATTTACAAGCTTCGGTATTATCGATCTTTCCTTTGCAACCTCCCTCGTTCCATAAGTATCCAATCCAAAATTTACCATCAACAAAAAATAAGAAACAAACGCCGTAGCGAANCCAAGTATTCCAAATCCTTCGGGCTTNAATACTCTTCCTAAATAAGCCGCAGTTATAAGCCCAATAATTTTACTTAAAACTTCTGCACTAGTTAACGAAATTAAATTCTTTAGTATCTGATTTGAAATTTTTAGCAAGATTAAACGTTAATAAAAAAAGTTTAATGAAATAGTGACCACAATTGAATTTTACTACTCAAATATAAAAAACTACTTTGAACTAATGCAATTTTCGAAACTTTAAATTGTATTAAAAATAGGTTTATCTTTTAAATAATAAGAAAATTTGTAAGTATTATATTTTAATCAAAATATTATCAATCAATCTGGTATTTCCGATTCGGCAGGCAACTAAGATATAATATTTTTTCCCTTTTGATATAATTTGTTCTTCTTCAAAATTATCTGCGTTTACAACTTTAATATAATCAAGAGTGGCGTTGTCAACTGAATTTATTAACTCCTTCATTTCCTTAATTATACTTTGGCTTTTAGTCTCCCCTTTTTTGATCATTGTATCGGCAAGTTTTAATGATTTACTTAATACCAAAGCATCTTTTCTTTCTTTAATGGATAAATATGTATTACGCGAGCTCATTGCAAGTCCATCTTGTTCTCTTACAACTGGACAAACACGAATTTTAATATCAAATTTTAAATCCTTAATCATCTGTTTAATTACCGCAGCTTGTTGAGCATCTTTTTGCCCAAAGAAAACAAAATCCGGATTAACAGAATTAAAAAGTATTGTAACAATAGTAGTAACACCCTTAAAATGCGTAGGACGATACTCACCTTCCAAATGCTTAGAAATCTTTTCAACTTCGACATAAGTTTGATAGTCGGCAGAATAAATTTCCTCTTCGCGTGGAAGAAAAACAAAATCAACTCCTTCCTTGATGAGGAGGGATTTATCTCTTTTTACATCTCTTGGGTATTTGTCAAGGTCTTCGTTTGGAGCAAATTGGGTTGGATTAACAAATATTGAAACGACTGTAATATCGGCAGTTTTTTTAGATTTTCTAACAAGCGAAAGATGACCTTCATGGAGAAAGCCCATTGTAGGAACAAACCCTATAGATTTTCCGCTTAATTTTAATTTGCGGGAAATCTTTTGCATTTCTTTAACAGAAAGAACTGCTTTGATAATTTCCTCAACTAATTAAATTTAAAAAATTTGAAATAGTAGCCTTAAGATCTTTCCTAGGACAAACAATATCTATGAAGCCTTTTTCTAAAAGGAATTCAGATTTTTGAAATCCTTCCGGAAGGTCTTTACCGATAGTTTGTTTAATAACACGAGGACCAGCAAAACCGATTAAAGCTTGTGGTTCAGCAATATGAATATCTCCGAGCATAGCATAACTTGCCGTTGTACCGCCAGTGGTTGGATCAGTTAAAACAGAAATATAAGGGACTTTTGCTTCGGCAAGGCGAGCAAGCCTTGAACTTGTTTTAGCCATTTGCATTAAAGAAAATGCTCCTTCCATCATCCTAGCACCGCCGCTTGCCGAAATAATAATCAAGGGATATTTATTTTTGTAGGCTTTGTCTATCAACCGGGAAATTTTTTCACCAACCACCGAGCCCATACTACCACCAATAAACTTAAAATCCATACAGCCAAAAGCAACACTTATACCGTTAATTTTGCCAATACCCGTTTTAACAGCATCGTTAAGACCAATCTTTTTAATAGTCTCATTAATTCTATCAATATATTTTTTTGTATCGGCAAATTCGAGTGGATCGGCAGAGCGCATTTTTTTGTCCATTTCTCTAAAAGTACCTTTGTCGAGCAGTATTTTAATATATTCATCGCTGCCAATTCTAAAATGATGCCCGCACTTTGTGCAAGTCCACAGGTTTATTTCAAGCTGTTTTTTATGAATTATCTCACTGCAGCTTGGACATTTTTCCCACAGCCCGTCTGGCAAATCTTTTTTTTGCGAATCGGGCGAAATATTTTCTTTAGATCTTCTAAACCATGCCATTATTTATCTGCTCTCACAACATTTGCGTAAATCATAATTGCTTTTACGGGTTCTTTAACATCATTTGAAAAAATGGTAATACGGCGGCTTAATTGCCCTTCTCTTCCAGAAGAATCAAATTCAATCTTAAGTTCACCTTCTTTGCCGGGTGGTATGTCCTTTTCTTTTACTAAAGCTGCAGTACAGCCACACGAAGTTGTAATATTTTTAATAATTAAATTTGAATTACCGCGGTTATAAAATTTAAAAACATAGTCTACAATTGCACCGGATTTTATTAGCCCAAAATTATGATCTGATTCGGGGAAGTAAATTCTTGGACCAATTTCTGCACCAATGGAAGAATCTTTTGGCATTGAAGCAAGTGTAGGTCCAGAGTTTGGGTTAGCTCTTGTAACATAAATTCTTAAATTAGGATTTGAAGGATCGTTAGTCTTTATTGAAACATAATTATCCATCGTGTTTGATTTACTGGTAGGCGAATATGTTACTTCTAATCTTGCCGAATCTGTTGGAACCAATTTATTCTTATTAAGATTTGCAGTAATACATTTGCAAGATGTGCTAACCTTGTAAAGGTAAAGAGTCTTACTGCCACCGTTATAAATCATAAAAGTATGCGACATGGAAGAGCCTGGCTCAACACTTGTAAAATTATAATCTACTTGCTGAACCGTTGCAACCGGTCCAACAGCTTGAGCAAAAACCGACACAGCAAAGAAGAAATAAAAAAGAACTGTTTTTTTAAACATTTTTCCTTTCCTTATTTTTTGATGTTGAATTATCTAAAGAAAAGTTAGCCTGAGTTTTGGGTTTAATTGATGCAATAAAATTCTTTAAATAATCTGGTTCCATATAATCAAAATTATAAACCTTTTCGCCTTTAAGTTTTGCCCATTTTGCTACGAAAAACGGATTAGGCGAAGCAATGATAAATTTTGTGTTAATATCATTATTGTTGTTATATATTGCATTACCAAATATACAACACTTTTCTGACTGACTTAATAATTCCGCATGGTTAATTATTTTCAACTTCTCTACAAATATAAAATTATTAGCAGTAATTTGAAACTTTGCAAAATATATTTCATCACTGTTAACTTTATTTGCAATAACAAATTCTGTTCCTTTTGGCAGAAAGCCAGAAATCTGCAGTGCAAGAGCTTCAAACGTTGGTACTTTAACAATAGGAAGCGAGGCTCCAAATGCTATTCCCTTTGCAGCAGACATTCCTATCCTTAAACCAGTAAATGAGCCAGGACCGGAGGACACAGCCACAGAATCCAAATCTTGAATTTTAATACCAGCAGAACTCATTTCGAAATTAATTATCTCAAATAATTTTTCAGCGTGAGCATTTTTAAGATGTACTCTTGATTCAAAATATTTGGACTCAGAAAAATAGACACAAACGCCGCAAATATTTTCCGTAGTTTCAATTGCTAATATTGGTTTTTCTTCACTCATATTTTACAAATTTAAATAATCTAAAATTTTCTAACATTTCTATATTTATTTCTATTCTTTTGAAAGGAAGTACTTCAGGATAAATATTGCCCCATTCAATAAACGTGACAGAGTCTGCATCATTTAAATAATCATTAAAACCAATATCATATAGTTCAGCAACATTATTAATCCTGTAGAAATCGAAATGATAAAATTTGAACCTTCCAAAATACTCATTTACTATTGCAAATGTTGGGCTATTTACGTTTGATATACCGAAAAATTTTAAAGTATTTTTTACAAAAAAAGTTTTTCCCGCGCCAAGATTACCATTAAGAACGATTACATCTCCTTTAACAATTTCCTTTGCAAATAAGTTAGCAACGTTTTCAGTATCCACCTCTGAATAAGCATTAATTTCGAAAGGATATTTCACGGCTATTTTGGCTCCATAGTAATTATTGGCAAAATCATTTCTTCGAGTGAGATTCCGCCATGCTGAAAAGTATCTTTGTAAAAAGTTAAGAACTTATGATAATCTGTTGGATAAACGAAATAATAATCTTCTTTAGCAATAATATAATTGATTGTAACACCGCGTTTAGGCAGTTTAAAATCTTCAGCATTTTTAATAAAAATTGCTTGCTTATCATCGGATTTAAGATTACGTCCAAATTTAAACCTAAGATTAGTAGAAGCTTCTCTATCCCCCAGTACTTTTGCGCCTCTTAAAGCTCTTATACTTCCGTGATCAGTAGTAATAACTATTTTTGCATTTTTAATTTCGGCAAGCATCTTAAACGTAGAAAACAGAGAGGAATGAGTAAACCATGCATCAGTAAGGGATCGATAAGCAGGCTCGTTAGGCGCAATTTCTTTAAGAAGGTCTGAATCTGATCTTCCGTGAGCAATCATATCGAGAAAGTTAACAACAACAGCGGTTAAATGTGTGTTTTGATATGAAAGTATATTTTGTTCAAAATTACGACCAACTTCTGGATCAATTATTTTTATATACTTTAAATCATTCTTTAGTCTAATTTTTTTCCTATCAAGAAGAGCTTGAAGAAGTTCCTTCTCATATTTATTCATGCTATTTTCATCGTCATCACCGTTACGCCAATATTGGGGATAATTCTTTTCGATTTCGGAAGGAAATAAACCGGCAAACAAAGAATTCCTTGCATAAGGTGTAGCAGTAGGTAATATAGCATAGTAATAATCTTTTTCTATTCTAAACAAATCTGAAAGGTGTCTTTCCATAATTAGCCATTGGTCAAGGCGAAGACAGTCAATCACAAAAAAGAATACCGCCGAATCGGATTTTTCAAGAAGCGGGAAAATATATTTGGGTACTATTTCGGGGGACATAGTTGGAGTATCTACATCTCCAATTGATGCAACCCAATTTTTATAATTTTTCTCAACATATTTTGAAAATTCTTTATTGCCTTCCCTTTTTTGATCGTTCAGGGTTTGCCTAAGATTTATTTCAGGATGGGCATCAAGTTCAATATCCCAGTTTACAAGTTTTAAATAAATTTCAATCCAATCTTCAAAATCAAGATTATTCAAATAAGCTCGAGAAATTTCATTAAAATCTTGTAAATAATCTTTTGCAGCATATTGACTTGAAATTTTTTTACCTTCGAATATTTTTTTACAAACAAGCAAAACTTGGCTTGGATTAACGGGTTTTGTAAGGTAATCAGTAATCTTACTACCTATTGCCTCATCCATAAGGCTTTCTTCTTCGCTTTTAGTAATCATAACAATAGGAATATTTGGGGCAAATTCTTTAATTTTTGAAAGAGTTTCAATCCCGCCCATACCATCCATCATTTCGTCAAGAAAGATTAAGTCGTAATTATTTTCTTTAACAGATGAAATTGCATCTTCACCATTTGTTACTGTATCAATTGAGTAGCCTTTATCCGAGAGAAAAATGATATGAGAACGAAACAACTCAATTTCATCATCTACCCATAATATTTTTTTATTTTTCATAATTTTTCCCTAATTCGAAACTTGATAATAATACATATTTTAATTGAAAAAACAAATTAACACATCCCGGTAAAATTCATTATTAGAGACAGCACAAACAATAAAGGTTTGAAATTTACTGAATAGAAATATGCACATCAAGCCCGGCTTCGTTTGTTACTATTGGAACAGTGGTTGAAGCACCAACTGGCTGAGTAGAAGTTTTTGTATAAAAAATAGAAATGGTAACCCTTGAACTAATTGTATATTTAATTCTTGGTTGAATAATAACTCTGCTTGAACCATTTTGAGGGACACCACCATCCACATAATTGCTCATATCATAGTTAATAGGGTTGCTTAAGCTATTTGTATAAGAAAAACTTACTTCAACATCATTTTTAAGTGAAACACCAAATAAAGGAATTTCAAAGCCTGATCTTGTGTAACTAAAAGTAACGCCTATGTCTCTTTGATAATTTTCGGCGATACTTTGCGTTGATACTCCCAGGTCGTAAGAATCTCGCGTTGAATATTTTATGTTACCAGAGAAATTTCCATTCCATAGTTTTTTAAAAGTAATGTTTAAACCAATTAAAGGATTAAAACCATAATCAATATGCTGGGTTTGGGTAATTTTGTCGCCATTTGGATTTATATACCAGCCTTCAGTATATGTAGAAGTATAAGCATGTTCAAGCGAAGCATGTTCTGCAATACTTTTGAAGGGATATATTTTTTCTAGACCATCCCAAGTAATGCTCCAATTTGGGCGAGGAATAAATTCCGCAAAATTTTTGAGAAATGGTAGTTTAGAAAGCCATGGCATGGACTCAAAACCCTGAGTGAAAGCAGTAGACAAACTTTGAGAAGGATTTGCCGAGTGTGGATCATAAAGTTCACTTACTCTTTTTATTCCACTTTTAAAAGCGCTTAATAAAAACACCGGCGGAACTGTAAAGAATGACCTGGATAGCGAGCCAGTTTCTGTATAGAATGGATTAAAAGGAATACCGTTTGAATCAGTAGACATACTAATGCTTTTATTATCCGACCAACTTACGTTCCAGTTTAAATCAATTCTGGCTCCTTCCCAAAGTGGTTTTGATGTACTCAAAGTCAATTGATTACTTTGATTAAAATTGTCTGTCAGCGTTAAGTTTGGTTCTCTATTTCCCACTGATGAATTAAGCCCAAGCATAAATAGTCTAGATGGACCAGCAGACTCATGAAAAGAAAATCCCCAAAAATTTAAAAATCCTGAGCCTTCACCTACAAGACCAGTTCTCGCTGCACTATTGCTGTTAGTAAAGTTTAAGTTTATAGATTCATAGTCAAAAAATAAAACTCTTGTTATTGTACTTAGAACCAACANTGCATCTTTAAGAGGAGACTTCTTAACAACTTTGGAAGTATCTATTGTGTTAACGGACCTTGCAGCAGAAGTATCCATTACCATCGGAACTCCCATTCGGCTTTCAGCAAAATTTCTTCTTGCCACCTCTTCACCTCTGTTAGTTTCCGGATTAACCGAGTAAGGATTAGTATTTTCAGACGACCCCTCAAACAAAGGATCCATTAAAGATTTTAGAGAAAGTCTCAATCCCAAATTTGTTCGGCTTTGAAAGCCGGCGCTTCTGCCAGCATTTTCTTGACTAAAATTGTTGTTCCATTGATACACAACAGAGTAACTTGCAGTTAAATTTAAGTACCTGTCTAAATTCCAAATTGATGGCAGCTTTGGTGTTGATCTTATATCAACATTTTGTTGATAATTGTAATCTCTTCCAAAAAAAGCTTTTGTAAATATATCATGCCAAATTTCACTTTCTGGTCTTATATTACCATTGTTATCTAATTGCAAATAATCCAAAGATGAATTTACAGTTGCTGAATAATTGGCAGTAAGATTTAATAATCCGCCATCTGTCAACTTCCAAAGAAAGTTAAAGCCGCGGCTTGCTAAAAAATTATGGGCTAAATTTGTTGCGGCGGGCGTAGAACCCACTTGGCGGTTGACTGTTTGATTATAATTTCTGCTAGCTGTTACATTAAAGGAAAAAGTCTGCGGTGTAAAATAAATTCTTAAATTTCTATAATCTTTTAAGAAATTAAAAAAAGTACCAATGTAAGGAATATTAGCAGGTGATATATAATTATCAGGACTGAAATTTATAGCATAGTTCATAGAAGCATTCCACAACCAAGATCTATTTGAAAGTATTGTGGGATTACGGCTAAAATTTTTATTATAATTAAAACCAAAATTAAGAGCATTTATTGTATATTTAGTAATCCAAGAGGAAGAAGGAATTCTAATACCAATACTAGAAAGAGACCAAGTATCAGAAACATTAATAGTTTGAATGTCTGATAACATTTGGCTGCCCGATTCTCTATTTGAAGACTTTATTGAAGTATCTCTCAACGCTTGGTCTGCAAGCTGTGCTGCGCCGGTGGCATTAACATCTGTACCAGGTAAATAAAGTGGCTTGCCAACGGATTCGGAATGAGTATAACTTACATTAAAATTGCTTCCATCTAATCTGAATGGCAGCAATTTGATTAAATTAATATTGGTTGAAATACTCCAGTTCTTAGTATCAACTCTTGAGCCGAATCTATCCGATAATCCATGGAAATAAGGATCGGTATGGCTCATATTAAAGTTAATTGTACCAATGTCTGCAAGCTTAAGAGAAGTAGCAATACTATAAGCTACACCAGGATGATTATCCGCTCCAAGAACTCTTAATTCATCAATCCACACTTCACCAGATAACGGCCTAGCTCCTCTTTTGGTTGATGAGCTTATATTTGTAATTCCTACATCTAAAAATTTTACAGCGGTTAAAGTCGGGCTACCTTTAACACCGTAATAATGTCCTGGTTCCCCAACAACTGGCATTCTTAAAAGAGCACTTACATTAGAAGTATCCTTTTGAGTTTTTAGTGCAGTAATTTTACTAAAGTCTATTGTGATATCATTCCAACCCGGTTGTACTGGCTGGCTATATTCATAAAAGTTGTTTGTATCTGTTCCAAACCTGAAATAAACCAAAGCCGGATAGCCCCCACCGGTTGAGTCTGAAATTGAAGCTCCTGGAGTTGTATCACCATGAATAAATAATTTCATTTGCTTATAATCAAAAACATCAAGAGGATTATAAAGATATTTTACAGCTTCTCGGGATACGCCATTCTGCAAATTGTTTATTATTAAATCCATTGACTGTTCGTTAAGAAGAATCGTTTGATTTGGATTACTGTAATCTCTTTCTTGTTGCAGCCCTGGGGGCATTGTATAGTTCGGATTGTCTTGTAAATTGACTACCGAGACCGTCATAACAGAATCATTTGCTGTTGCTGCTTGCCACTGGCTTCCGACAAGATTGAATTCAGCCAAGCGAATATGAACTAAACTTGGTTCATTAGCAGAAAATACTCTAATATATTGTACATTAGAAAGACTAGGATTACCGATTGTAAGCAAAGTATCTTTTAAAGGGACTCTAATAAGGTACCAGCCAGCATTATCACCGCCACCAGCTATGTAAGGATTAGTAGCAACATTAGTGTCAAGCGGAATTGCATATCGGAAATAACTGTTAACTACATCGAGGTTACCATTTTGATTTAAGTCTTCCGTATCTGGTATTCTGCCCACATCAGTTAAAACTGAGTTTCCTTCTGTTCCGTTAATATTAAAATATTTCACAAATTGCTGGGCATCAGTATTATCTGGTAAAGAAGCATTAAATGAAAAGTCGTCACCGCTTGGGTCAGCCTTTGAGGCAGCAGAATAGCCATGCGCAATACAGTATTGTTTTTCTTGTGCGTTGGTCATTCCGTCGATACCGGTATCTTCTCCAGGTTCTAGCACACCGTTTCCATTTTTATCTTCTGTACCAAGTACTCCATTAGCAAGAACATCTTCGCTTATTCTTCCAAGATCAATATAAAGTTTTGAACCGGGAGGAACTTCGCGCAAGTTTAAATAAAATTCTATATAATTTATATTTTGAGCTTGAAGATCAGTAGCTGTAGGAGGTAGAACCGTCATCATACCACCCCATGTTTTTTTGGGATCGGTTAAAATAGGGTTATAATTATATGTGCCCGGGGTATCGGGCATAAACACATAATCAAGAACCGGTTCTTGATTATCCTGAGCAGCCACTTGCTTTTTAGGCCAAATCATTTGCACAGTAACACGCGAAGGCGTGATTGTATACCAGAAAGCTTTAGCTTTATAAAATAGTTTTTGCTGGGGGTCCAAACCAGGTAATCCCGGCAGAGAATCAGGTGGGCTTAAATCTTTCCAACCAGTATATTGAACTCCAAGTGGAATTATTTTTTTGGTTCCTTCAAAATCATCAATGTAAGCTACGCTTTGCCCTTTATCGTCAGTAATAGTGCTTGTTTTAGTATTAGGATTTGGTTTCATCAAAGCATATTCACCTGAAAGCGAAAGACTTGACATTTCCTTTGTAGAAACNATATGATCCAATGCAGAAGTTAAAAATGGTAATTCTTTGTTTGTAGAAAAATCTAGACCCATAATCGTATTACTCATTGGCTCTTCACCAATCTGCACCTTATCGCTTAAAGTTTGCTGGTTTAAATTCATTATGGTAGCACCAAGCCTAGTGCTCTTGTCGAAATTAAGAACTGCCCTTGCACCAACTAATGTTTTTGACGCAAGCTGGAATAGGTCATTTTGTTCATAAGTAACTTTTAAATCAGCACCTGGCACTAAAGCATCGCGGTTTAAAATAGTCAATTGTCCCATGTTATAGTCAACAGAATAATCTATTCCAGCAGTCAATTCGCGTCCATTCAGAGTAACGCGTACAGAATTTTCAACTAAGTTAAAACCAAGCTGGTAAATAGAAGTTGAAGTGCCAGTATATTGACCGGTCAATTCCCATCTATCATGGTTTCTGTCCTGTCCGGCAAAATATTGAGTTGTATCGTAAACAGCTTGAAAAGCAACCGAGTCGGGTAATTTCGAATTTAAGTCTTTCCCAAAAGGTTGAAGATGTGGGAAAATTATTTCTCCGGCACCTGGTAAAATAGTAAGACTGTCACGCCAATCGAAAATTCCATCAGGCGTAGGATTAGTTCCGCTTGCATCATAAGAATCAAGTCCAAACGCATTTAATAACTGCACTGTTCCGCTGCTGGTTGGCAGATTAATCACTGGATCTTGCCCAGGGATTTCGTATTTAATATTAAAGACAAATCCATTCTGATTAATGTTAGATGCGCCGAGATAATAAATATTTTTTAAAAGAAGCTTCCATGCCTGCGTATAAGAAGGTTTTAAATACTGCGGTTTTACCAATTTCAAAACGAGGTTCTTGCTGGTATCAGCACCAACTGTACTCAAAAAATCTCCGTAATAATAATCATCATCCGGACCAGGCCCATTCTCTACTCGATAAGCTACAGCAATAACATCTTGATCTTGAACCGGAGTATTTAACGTTATGTAGCCAGTTTCGGGNTGTAAAATATAATCCACGCCGGGNGTCAGTAAAATAAATCTTCCAGTTTCAACCTGACCTGGGGTTGGATTGGTTAAATTACCACGTAAGCTGTCTGGATATGGAGGGTCGGTTGCAAACCTTGGTTTTAAATTAATATATGCATTTGCTATTCTTTCTTTTGAAGGGTCTTTAATTAAAGTATTCGTAGATTTCCATACTTGTATATCCACAACTCTAACAGTAGGATCAATTTTGGGAGTAGCATATCCGTAGTAATTAAAGAAATAATTTCTTGATGGATCTTCGCTAGCGTATGTAGTGTCCAAAAAATAATTATTAGTAGCGTATTGATATGCTCTTAAATTAAAAGTTTGAGAGGTAGCACCACCGTTCGCAGTTATTTCTTTTGTTTGTCCTTTCTTTTGACTTGCTAATGCAGTTAATGTTAAAGGACCAAATTTTAAATCTCCCTTAACACCAAATAATGCTTCGCTTCCTCCAATAAGGGGAGTAGTTTGCATAGATACGTTTCCAGCCTCTACGTTTTGTACAATTTCATCTTCATATCCAGTATATTTAATCTTAAGTTGGTTTTGATAATCAAAAGTTCGCTCAGTGTTCCAGTCTGCGTCTATATTTAATTTGTCACCTATAGTTCCATTTACATTTATCTGAACCTGTTGCTGAAAATTAGGTTCATTTGTGGTATTGCCTAAAGCAGAAGCTGTTAAGCCTTCAGTTGTTTGACTAACCCAAGCTCCATGAATGTCTACAGAACCACCAATTCTAAGACTAATTTTCGGTTTACCAAATATACTTAACAATCCTACACTTGGAAGTGGTATATCAAAATTCGTTAAACCTTTTATTACTTCGCCCAATTCCTTTTTATTGCCTTTGTAAGAATAAGACCCGTTTACCAAATCATACCATAAACTTCTTTGTTTCAAAGCAAGCTGAAGTTTTAAATATTCGTCAATAGGCAAATGAAGAAGAATTTTTGTTTGCTGACCTGCTATTGTTTCTTTAACATCAACGTATTTACCAGTTGAATCAATTTCAATTGTGCGCTGAGCTACCGAACTGGAAGGTTGCGCAAAAAATTCAGAACCCGTTTGCATGCCTAATTTTACGTAAGGTACATCATGTCTTTGATATGTAAAATATTTTAGTCTTGCGGTTGAATCTATTGCCATCGAATCAACTTTAACAGTATCTTTTTTAAGTGCTAATGTGTCTTTCTTAATTAATGACGAGTCGATGGAATTTTTCTCGACGGGAAAATTACTTTTAACCGATAAGGAATCTGGAGATGATTTTGAATTAAGGTCAACATCATTAAGATTAGAGCCATCTAAAGAGGCTAAATTATTATCCGCTTGCTTTGTGCTTTCTTTATTGAGCAACGAACCTTCAGAATAATATCTAAAGAAGGCGTCTACCCAAGTTTTTTCATTAATCTGGGAATTATATTTATAAAGAAATCCGCTATTAATTGCCGCAAAGAAAAATATAAAAATAAAGATTCCTAAGCGCGCAACCTCCCAAAGCAATTTTTTGATTCTATGTTTAATAAGAATCCCTTAATAGAAATGGAAAAATTTATTAATATCGTAAAAATACTTATAACCTTCCTCCTTAAATTTATTTTCGAATGAAAAAATTATACAAAACAATCTTTATTTTCAACAACAAATTATAAGTTGATGTTAAACGAAATTAAAATAAATTTATTAAAAAACTTTATTATGTCAGAGCAATTAAGCCATAGGCTTTCTTAACTTCAGTCTATTTTTAATAATCGTATTGAATAAACCAATTGAATACTTCTAACGGCGCAAATTTATATTTTCTTTAGTTTGATTATAAGGTAAATTTTTAATCACTCAAAAATTAATAACTAAAATTATTAACATGTTAATTTAGCTATCTTTTTGATAATTTCTGAATTTGTATTCAATAGTTATAACAAATAATTTTCTTTTTCAATTTTAAAATCTTTAAAATAAAACATAAACATACAAGGCAGCCAATTAAAGAAAAATGAATATTTATCTTTGAGTCCAATTCCACAAACCATACTCCTCTTTTTATTTCGAATAGAAATCCTTTGTAATTATTAACATAGTTTCGGAGAAAATAATGTTTCTTTTATTAAGGTACTGAAAAAAAACCCTAACAGGAAACATATTGAAGGAATAGAATTCGTAAGAGAGCCCGCATTAAATAATTGGTAAAATATATTTCTGCAAACATAAAATTTTTTTCTTTAGACAATCAGAAAATAGTTTGAAAAAATAACAAAATTTCAGTTATTAGAATAAATTTGAAATGAAAGGGAACGCAAATTTGCGTTCCCTAAAAAGAAAAATAATATTTAATTATCGTTTCTCAAGAGGCACATAAGAGCGTTTTGTTTCGCCGGTATAAATTTGACGCGGACGATAAATCCTTGCCCCTGGTGTTTCTCTCATTTCTTTCCAATGAGCTATCCAGCCCGGAAGCCTTCCAAGCGCAAACATTACAGTAAACATGTTAGTCGGTATTCCCATTGCACGATATATTATTCCACTATAGAAATCAACGTTAGGATATAATTTTCTTTCAATAAAGAAAGGATCTTTAAGTGCAATGTCTTCAAGATTTTTTGCGATTTCAAGCAAAGGATCGTTAATGCCGAGTTTCTGAAGTACTTTATCGGCAGAAGCTTTAAGAATTTTAGCTCTCGGGTCAAAATTTTTATATACTCTGTGCCCAAAGCCCATTAATTTAAATTTGGACTCTTTATCTTTTGCTAAATTAATGTACTTTTTGTAATCACCTCCGTCGTCTCTAATCTTTTCAAGCATCTGAATTACCTGCTGATTAGCACCTCCGTGCAGTGGTCCCCACAATGCACAAATACCAGCAGATATAGATGCAAAAAGATTTGCCTCACTACTTCCGACCATTCGAACCGTTGATGTACTACAGTTCTGTTCATGATCAGCATGAAGAATCAAAAGTAAATCCAAAGCTTCTTCCACTTCCTTAGATATATGATACTTTTCCGAAGGCACGGCAAACATCATATGAAGCAAATCGGCACTATAACTTAAATCGTTGCTTGGATAAACATACGGCTGACCGATAGACTTTTTGAAAGAGAATGCTGCAATAGTTTTCAGCTTTGCCAAGAGACGAACAATGTTTAATTCAACGTCGGCGTTATATCCGGCTTCAGGGTAAAACGCAGATAATGAACTAACCATAGATGAAAGAATTCCCATCGGATGTGCTGTCGGCGGATATCCTTCAAAGAATTTTTTCATATCTTCATGAATTAAGCTATGATGAGTTAAACCGAATTTGAAATTTTCAAGTTCGGCTTTGGACGGAAGATGTCCAAAAATTAATAAAAAACTAACCTCAACGAAATTGGATTTCTCCGCAAGCTCCTCAATCGGGTAGCCACGATAACGAAGAATTCCCTTTTCGCCGTCTATAAAAGTGATTGCGCTTTCGCACGAACCTGTATTACCATATCCGCTGTCGAGCGTAATTGCGCCCGTCTTGCTGCGTAGTTGCGTAATATTAATTCCAACCTCACCTTCAGAACCAACGGTTACTGGTAGATCATATTCCTTGTCATTAAGGAATAGTTTTGCGGTATCTTTAATAACCAAATTTTCATTTGTCATTATGATCCCCCATAGGATTTGTGGTTAAATATTTTGTGATTTATTTTTTTATAAACAACTTCGTGAAAACAATCGCAGAAATTTTTTATGTGAGCAATCATCTACAACCCTTTCAAGAAATTATTTATAAAGTTTTAGAATAAAAATTTTTTGAATATTAAAACTAAAACTTTTATTTCTATGTTGAATTTACTCACAACTACTTTAATTTTCAACATATTTTTTTGCTTATTCTGCTACTGAAACAAAAAAATAGCTTTATTCTCTAAATATTTCCTATTTTACCATATATTTTACCAAAGGTTTATTAAAAATAGTTGTTGATTTTATAAACCAGAAAAAATTATTTTTTTATCTTTGGGAATTAATAATCGACAATAAACGTAACGTTTAGCCAATAAGTTTATTTTAGGATTTAATTTTCAAAAATTTTTTGTAAGGAAAAGATAAAAAGACCAAAGTTTATTTTGAATCAATTATTAAGTCTGAAGCTATTTTACCACTTTTAACGGCACTTTCTATTGTGGAAGGCAACCCAGTATTTGTCCAATCTCCGGCAAGGAAAAAATTTTTAAATTTTGTCGCTGAAGATGGTCTTTGCTTAATTATATTTTGAGAAGGTACAAAGGTTGCTTTTTTTTCTTTGATAATTTTATATGAGGAAATTGCCTTGGGATTAAGAAGAATAAATTTTTCAAGTTCTTCAGTTACATACTTAAATATTTCCTCATTGCACTTTTCGATTAAACTTCCGGCATTGCTTATAACAAGGGTAATATATTTTTCATGATTAAATATCCATTGCACAGATGAGTTAATTAATCCATAAAATTTTTCTTTTAATAGATTTTCATTTAACCAAATATGAACTGAAATTATAGGCGAATATTCGGGTTCAAATGCACAATTGAGCTTTTCACTCTTAATAATTTTTTTATAAGCAAAATTTGGAACAGAAGAAATAACAAAATCAAAATCTGTTATTTCTCTTTTCGATGTAATTATTTTAACTATTTTACTGTTCTCATCTTCAAGCTTAAGCACATTTTCTCCAAAATAAATTTCACCTTTTCTATTTTTAATAAAATTGATTGATTGATCGCAATAGGTTCTGCTCAAATCTAATTTAGGGATAATTATCGTTGAGGCTTTATTTCCTTTAAAGAATATTTCTTTTAAAATGTCAGCAAAAATTTTTGCAGAAGCTCTTTTAGTATTTGTGTTAAGTGCACCAACAGCTAAAATTTCCCAAAAAGCTTTCTGAGCGTTTTCGCTCTGATTTTCTTTTTTAAGCCATTCATAGACAGTAAATTTTTCAAGCTCTCGACCAGAAGAAAGAAACAACTTTATAAAGAAAGATAAAAATTGTATTTTTTCTTCAGATGAAATTGCTTTATAATTCATTAAAGCAAAAAGTAAATTAAAGGGATATAAAAAATTAGGGCAACTAAGAGGAAAGGTCTTAAAGTTTTCTTTTAAGAAGATAATCTTTAGGTTTTCTTGAAAAAGTAAATTTTTATCAGCTTCAATCTCATTAAAAAAATTCAGAGTATATTTATAACAGCCCATCAAAATATGCTGTCCATTATCAACAATATCGCCAGATTTAGAATCCTTAAATGAATATGCCCGCCCGCCGGGCTTTGGAGATGATTCGAGGATTATAACTTTGTAACCNGCCTTTGAAAGGTAAACCGCAGCTGATAAACCTGCAAATCCACTTCCTATTATGACACATTTCTTCACGAGGGAACCAAAATGGGTTAATAGACAAGACTATATTTTGCCCATACTCCAAGGGCTATTCCCACTTTTTCTATCTTCGGTACTTTTATATTTTTATTAAAAACATCATAATCAGAATCGATTATTCTTTCGAGAAGTTTATGGTAAATATGTTGCATAGCTCTTGCCGCAAACATGGAATATTTATCTTCAAGGTCAAGGTGTTCTGTTGCCTTCTTGAAATACATTTCTGCACGTTGAGCTTCAAATTTCATCAAGGCAGCAAAATTAGGATTGTATAAATGATTAAAAATATCTTTTTCACTATAATAAAATTTATTTAAATCTTCCTGCGGAAGATAAATTCTGCCCTTATCAGAATCTTTCTTAACATCTCTTAAAATATTAGTAAGCTGCAAAGCAATTCCTAGTTCAACGGCAAAATTCTTAGCAGATTTATTTTTGTAGCCAAAAATTTCGATACACATAAGCCCCACTGTGGAAGCAACGCGATAACAGTATAATTTTAATTCATCAAATGTTAAATATCTATTTTTTTGAAGGTCCATTTCCATTCCTTTTAACAACTCAAAGAATGGATCTAAAGGAATATTAAACTGAGAAATTATTTTACCAAGTTTATTAAGCAAAGCATAATCAGAATATCCATTAATAGATTTTTCTAGTTCAACTCTCCATTTATGAAGCTTTTCGTATTTCAAATCGGTAGGCTCATTTCCTTCGTCAACAATATCGTCGGTCTTTCTGCAAAATGCATAAATAGTATTCATAGCATCCCGCTTTGCATTGGGCAATAAATTAAAAGCATAATAAAAGCTGCTTTTACTTTTTTTTGCAATATCTTTAGCAGTATCTATCATTTTAAGAAAGTTTNTACAAATAACATCATCATATCAGTCTTACTTAATGTAGGCCGATTGTTTAAAACATNGTATTCGATATTTTTAATTTTACCAAGTATAGTTTCGCCCCCAAGTACAGTCCATTTAATTTCATATTTAAGAAAGCCACCGAGAAAACCAAATAATTTTTTCCCTTCATTAAAAAGAGAAGCGGTTCTTTCTAGATTATATTTCAAAAGCCTCTTAAAATTAAGATTATTTTCTTTTAACTCAAATAATTTCTCGCTCACACCAAATTTTTCCATTTCGTCCTGTGGCAAATAAATTCGTCCCTTTGAATAATCAATTTGTAAATCTTGGTAAAAATTAGTCAATTGCAGCGCAGTACAAATCTTATCGGAAAAGAAAAGAGCTTCATCGTTTCTAATTCCGCACAGCTCCAAAATTAATCTACCAACTGGGTTAGCAGAATTTTTACAATATTCCAGTAAATCATCGTACGTGGTGTATCTTTTTTTTATTACATCTTGTTTAAAAGCCTTAATTAGATTTAAGAATAAGTCAGTAGTTAATTTTTTCTCTTCAATTGTCAAATAAAGAGCATAATCAAAAGGGGTTTTACAAATTCCGTTTTTAAGATTTAGAAAATTTTCTTCGAATAAATTTAGTTGTTTTATTCTTTCATGGTCAGTAAGATTTCCTTCGTCGGCAATATCGTCTGCCGTCCTAGCAAACCAATAGATTATTGCAATGTGATTTCTTAAAGTTTTAGGAACTAATAATGAAACAACTGGAAAATTTTCATAATGTTTTTTAGCAAACTGTACAGCTTGGTAATAAACATCTTCTTTATTAAACATTAGTTTTTTAAATTAAATTAAAAAAAATTATTTTATATATTCGAGCTTCATTCAAAAATGACAAAATAAAATATGGATTTTTTGTACGGTCTCTTGGAAACGTTAATTTCAACTTTGTTAAAAATTTATTCATTGCCCGAATTTATTCTTTCCTAAATTGGACGATATTTATGTATTGCAATCCATATTTTATCGGGGGAAGCAATCACATTCATTGTAAAAAAATTGCCACACATCTTTCGGCTAATCGCAATAGAAGTTAAGCCAGAGCCATACAAAAAAGACCTTGTAAGAATAATCGCCCAACATAAATCTTTGTCTTTCAGAGTAAAAAATATTTTAACTTTTGGTATCGATTTCAGAATTAACTAAATTTGCATAGATAAAATAATATTTTTTTGCTTTAGATTTAATTATGAAATTAGACAAGACTAATAAAATAGAGGTTACAATAAATAGCGGTTCTTTTTTGGCTAGTTTTTTTTATTAGTTCAAATTCTTTCCTTTCTTTTTTAATCAAACATTTTTCATTTTTTTAATTTTCTATGGTAAACCTTAAAGAAATTAATAAGCGCAGAACTTTTGCAATAATATCCCACCCTGATGCAGGTAAAACCACATTAACAGAAAAATTTTTGTTATACGGCGGTGCTGTTCATTTGGCTGGATCGGTTACTGCAAGAAAAAACCAACGAGCTGCCACTTCCGATTGGATGGAACTTGAAAAGAAAAGAGGTATTTCAATTACCTCTACAGTTCTTCAATTTGATTATAAAGATTATAAAATTAATCTGCTGGACACCCCTGGCCATCAAGATTTTTCAGAAGATACTTATCGAGTTTTGACCGCTGTTGATGCCGTTGTAATGGTTATAGACGCTGCAAAAGGAATTGAAACTCAAACAAGAAAACTCTTTGAAGTCTGCCGCAAACGTGCCATTCCTATTTTTACTTTTATTAATAAACTTGATAGACCTACACTTGAACCTCTCGCTTTGATTGATGAAATCGAAAATGTGCTCGGCATTGGTGCTTTCCCGATGAATTATCCTCTTGGTACCGGTATCGATTTTAAGGGAGTTTACGACAGAATTGGTAAACATGTACATTTTTTTGAAAGAACTACAGGAGGACAATTTATTGCACCAGTTTCTGTTCATGATATTTCTGATCCAATAGTAAAAGAAAAATTGAGCGATGAGAATTATGAAAAGCTTATTGAAGAACTTGAAATGCTTAATACTGCCGGCGAACAATTTGATAAAGAAAGAGTTATTAACGGTACTTTAACGCCTGTTTTCTTTGGCAGCGCAATGAATAATTTTGGAGTACAGCTCTTACTTGATGGTTTCTTAAAATACGCTATTCCCCCTTCACCAAGAAATAGCAGCGCTGGAATCATTTCCCCACATTATGAGGCTTTCTCCGGGTTTATTTTCAAAATTCAAGCTAATATGGACCCAAAACATCGCGACAGAATTGCTTTTCTAAGAATTTGTTCCGGCAAATTTACACGCGATATGCAGGCAACTCATATTAAAAGCGGAAAGAAAATTAGACTTTCAAATTCCCAAAAACTTTTTGGACAGGAGAGAGAAACCATTGACGAAGCGTATCCCGGAGACATTGTTGGCTTTGTCGGAAATTCAAATTTTGGTATTGGAGATACTATTTCTGAAGATACTTCAGTAGTCTATAAAGAAATTCCAAAATTTGCTCCTGAACATTTTGTTTTCTTGCACAACCCTAATCCTTCTAATTATAAAAAATTTAGAGATGGCTTAGATCAGCTTTTGCAGGAAGGCGTAATACAGGCTTTCTATTTAAAAAATTCCCATCATAAAATTCCGGTTCTCGGCGCTGTCGGTCCTTTGCAGTTTGAGGTTGTTCAATACAGACTTGAAAATGAATATGGAGCCGAAACAAAACTTGAACATACTAGTTGGAAAGTATTAAGATGGATTTCGCCAGACGTGAATGATGAAACTCTTTCTCAAATTCTACTTCCAGCTGGTGCAGCTTTTGCGAATGATTCCGAAGAAAGAACGGTTATCCTTCTTACAAGTGAATGGTCGATGAACTACTTCAAAGAAAAATATCCTAAAGTCGAGTTGTCCGATATTCCATTTGAAAATGAACTGATCGAAAAATAAATCTTATCTTTATATCATAAAAATGCAACTTTCATTTCGATAACCTTTAACATTATTTTAGTAGTTTTACATACTATTTACTAAGTATCTACTGATTTTTATGGGGTATTCATCATATTTTGATGAAATTTCTATATATTTTTATTAATATTACTTAATTTTTAGCATATTTTAATTATTATTTA
>JGI24721J26819_10001935_pt1 | contig 23042 bp, 22 predicted proteins | sample YelNatPaOPGAMG01_FD_26819 | JGI IMG/M metagenome (IMG submission 26819) | reverse complement strand
ATCCGTCCCTCCTCCGGAAACTTGGATGAACCCCTCCCTGATAAGTTCGTTCACTGTCTCGACATGCACATGGTTATTGGTACAGGCTGTGCGCTTGGAAATATGTCTCACCTGCCAGTCCACAAGGAAGTGATAGACATCCTCCACGTTGACCCTCGGATAATTGTCCCGTATGCTTTTAACATACAGCGTGAACGCCTGATCCCTGATCACGTCTCCCTTCGGCATCTTACTTTTAGCGCCTCTGTTACGCATGAACTCTATCTCGTTTGCGTGTTCAACTTCCATTCCCTTAGCCGCTTTAATGACATCAAGGAGCCACGCCGGCGGTTTAGGGGAGAACTTATCGATGGCCGTTGTGTAAACCTTTTCGGGTACCTGATAACCGAGAAGGGAATAAATCGTAAGAGCTTCACCGGGACGCAGACCGGATGTTGTCCACATGATGGGTTTCCACGGGTCTTTAACCATGCTTTCCAGCGAAGCCATGTTATCTTTTGTTGAATGGTGGAATATTTGTATTGGGGACTCTCTGAGCGATATATCTATGAGCTGAGGTCTTATCACGTTGAATATCATCCATCTTCTTTCATGCCTCACTCTCATTGACCTCAGTGTTATTTCGAGGTTTTCTCTGGCCATGCCCCTCTTGCTTGATACGTCTTCCCCGATTTCATTGTAAATCAAAATTTGATTACGTCCAGTGGATTCAGGCATCTCATAGGTTGTGCGCTCCTGTATAACGTTTGCGAACCTGACAACCTCAGGGGCGGCATCCACCCTTTTTGAATACGCCTTGAGTGATTTCGTTATTGCATCAGCATCCCCTGCCACATATATCTCAACCCCTTCCTTCGTTTCCTTGAGTGAATTATACAGTTCCCAGGCGATTGTCCATGACGTCACTGTCTTCCCTGCCTTCCTGTCACCGTACACAGTGACAGTGGTAGGATCCTGCTTTATTATGGACATAACGCCCGTGCTGTGTGGTAGCACGATATAATAGGGATTATCATCGAAAAGACTTATTGGTAAAACCTCGATATCTATTCCTAGTGCCTTGGCAAGTTTAAGTTTGTGGAGCCACAACCTTTCCATATTTCTATTCCCCCTGTATCTCAGAAGCTGTTCTTCAGCAATCTGTACATACTCGAATTCGTCCCTGTTGGCAAACTGACCTGGCCAGAGCATCCTCTGGTCATAGAGCCAGTGTTCCATGAAGTTCCCGTGTGATTGATTACTGAAGAGTTCTACCATCTTTTTCCCCTATCGTTTCACCACTGAGTAGTATCATATCCATGAGGTCTATAAGAGCGAATTTTAGGTTCTTGACGTTGCCTATCCTTGTTTCAACCTCTGCACTCCATGATGAGCTGCCGACGGTGAACGTGAGTATTTTCTCATATTTCTTATTGAAAAGCCCCCCTCTTTCGAGAGGCCACTCATCCCTAACTTTTATCACTCCTCCAGCCATCTCAGGGATGAAATCCCTCTCCTCATTTTCTCCTGGGAAGGAGTATGTGAGGTCCGTGGACACGCTGCCCTTCAGTAAAAACTCTCCGATGATATTCTTAGTTCTCTCATAAAGGATAGAATGGCCGATCTTTGTGGCTCTGACCTTCCAGGTGACCGACCCACTTCCATCTGATATTTCGACAGTTATATCCCCTCCGTCTTCCCTTTCTCTCTTCTCCTCTATTATTAATGAATCGTCCACATCATTGACCGAGACGACCCAGTTGCGATCCACACTTATTGCGAGTTTGAAAACACCCCCTGCTTCCATCGGTTCAGGTCTTTCTTCCTGAATCCCGCTCACCCTCTTTTCGGATTCGTCGGCTATCTGGTCCCTCTGAGCTTTCAGCGATGCTATTTCAGCTTCGAGTTTACTGATCTTTTCGGCAAGTTCATTCATTCCCTCTATCAGGCCTCCCTTTCCAGTTGTTGCCCTTTCTCCTTCCCTCTCCTCGTGAAGTTTTGTCAATGCCTCCTGAAACATCTGTTTGAACTCTTCTGTGTTGATTATGCTTTCAACTGCTCTTTCCCCTATTCTTTCCAATATTTCATCTTCTCGTTCCAGGATTTCCTCCGTTAACTTGGCTTCCAGGTTGGTCGGCCTTGTCTCGATAAAGAACTGCCGCCAAAATTCCTTCTCTATGAGCCCCTTGGCGTCGCTGAATATTGCTTTATCCATAAGTGCCTCATTGGTGTACTCGCTGAGGTCCACGTCGAGCATCGCTGCAAATTCACGCAGTTCATTTATGTCACTTTCCGTGATGTATATGCCCCTCCCCGCAGTCATGATAAAGAGGTAGATCGACTGTGCCAGTGCTGGTTCCAGCATTCCCTCGTGCTGGCGCTGCCACTGCTGATATGCTCCCCTGTCAGGTGGCTCCGCACTCATTGCATGCGCCTCCTCACTCTCAGTAAAACGATCACGATGAACATGACGAATATACCCACCACTATGCCATTCTCTATTTCCACCGTGGTGAACGGAGCCTGAGACGTTATATCAAAATTGTAGATGTATGGGGGTCCCGAAAATATGCCCTCGGAGGGGTTTATACCCATGCCATCTATCCATCCGTACTTATCCTCCACTATTATTACCACGGTCTCCCCCTGGTCCGGAAATTTCATAGTGAAGTTAGTAACATTATAGACCACGTCCGTTGTCTGAGGGGCACTTCCAGGATACTGGTATGATATGACAAGTGTGAAGGTGTAGTTCCTGTTGTAATGGCCGGTGGAATTCAGCATATTGCTGTGGAACTCAAACAGTCCGCCATTTACCCAGATTGCTGTATATGGAACGGGAGGGGGCGCGACAAGGAACTGTTCTGAAAAAGGGGATGACTGATAGCCCTGTGCAGTGGCCTCTGCCGATATCTGGTAATAGCCAGGAGGAAGGGCAGGGAGATATACGGTATATGGGATGCCTGAGGGCACGGAGAAATTTCTCGCTATAGTCTGCGTGGATGTGAGGTTCTCTATGGTAAATAGCACGTTTATCGAAGCGGTCTGGGGTATCCCAGAAAGGAAATACGTGGCCTGAACCTCAACCGGCATGCTCTCGTACTCTATGTATATTTCACTGACATCAGCTCTGAATATTACCCCTGTCACCGAGGATGAGGCTGCGGTGACGGGGATGGAAATTAAAAGAGATGCGAAGAGCATCGTAAACAGCACCATAACTGGAATTAGAGATGTGACTTTCATTTCCCCTTCTCCCTCTCCAGATTATCAAGCTTCCTGAGTCGTTCAAGCTCGTAGAGGCGCAGTGCGTCCCTTGCGGCTATTTCGTCCAACAGTTTTCTGTTTTCGCCGTAGAGCATCCTGTTTTCATCCTTCGTTAGACTGGCCTGTGTAACCTCTATGATACCATGACCTTCTATGAACGTCTGTCTCTTGGATATCTCCTTTATTGTGAGGTCTTTTACCGTCACGATTGCAAAAAACCCTCTTATAATTATCCTATCCTTATGGACCACCAGTTCCTTCCGACCCAAGGAACGGAGTGTGTAGAAATGCCACAGGTCATCTGCGAACTTTTTGTGGATGTACCATGTCTTATTGGGTCCGTAAACCAGTACGGGCTTGAAAAAGTCACCGACCGTATATATTCCAAGAACAACCAAGATGCCAACCCACAACGGCATCCAGGAGATGGGCTTCCACAGATAGATCATAGCATTTTTGTAGATTATGAAACCCCATTCCGGAAGGACAGTGTCGAAGAGGAATATAAACGCTATCAGGAGTATTACGCCTATGAATATGATTGCCCAATCCGCTAGATTTAATTCAGGCTCCCTCTCCCCCGTCCCTACCTCCCTCTGCCTGAGCGTGATGGGACCGCTTTCTCCAGTCTCATTCACTTCAGTTATCCTTTCTCTTTTTCTAAACAGTGGCATTTAATCCTCCTCCTTTTTCCTGTGAAATAATTTCTTCAATCCATACCAGCCAAGCGCTATTATAAGGATAGCACCAGTATATTCCAATAAATTCACGGACATCAGCATCCCTTCGTACCGCAGGAATACGAGAATTATCATGTAGATTCCCACGGCCACTTCCGATAGAAATAGAATCGTGAAGAACCCCATCCATTTAGACATGTGCTCATCGAAGTGAATGAATGAATTCCTGACCTTCCTCCCCATGAAACCGAGCACGTCATGCAGGAATAGATTGAACTCACGTCTCTGGTTGAGTGTGAACCTGTTCTCCCTGAACTTCTTATCTAAAAAATCAACGATATCTTCACCCATTTCAATTCCAGAAAATTCACAGAGGATCCTAGCCGAGTCACGGGCTAAGTCTCTTTCCTGATCGGTAATTTCCTTGAATTTTTCTGCGGCTCTCTCCAGTGACTCCTTTTCCTCCAAGTATTTCGCGCTGTCGATCATGGCTTACCTCCTTCGAAAATTTCCCTTATCTTAAGCGGTATTTTTTTGAGCAAGTCCCTGTACTGCGATGTTTTTGGGACGTACAGCTTTTCCTGGTCAACTATTTCCTTGGAGTCCTCGTCCCTGACAGAGTAATGGATCCTCAGGGTATTGTCTGTCCCTCTCATTTCCTCCCTCCAGCCATTCTGGCAAGTCTTTCCCTTCGGACCTTGCCGACAGTAGCTCCGTAGATATAGTCTCCCCGTTTCTTGCCATATCTCCTTTCGAACTCCCTTTCTTTCTCCTTTTTTGCCCCGTACCGGTAAAGATGCCCAATGTTAATTGATGACTTTTTACGTTTCTGGGAGCGTTTGGTTATTGGCCTGACTTTTCCATTCTTTTTGTAAAATCCAACCACTCTTCTACTCATTTATCTCATCTTCTCGCTCTAAGGTATTTCATAAGATCCTCGTAACTGATTTCTTCAGCTTCGAAGGAATCTGGACTCTTTGAGAGGACCCGTATGTACGTCCGCTCGTCTGAATGCCCCCAAGACCTCGGATCCTTCATTTCGTATATCTTTCCCTCCGTAAGCTCGCTCACGGGAATACCAAGCCTTGAAGGCTGCCCTTTCCAAAATTCGAGGGCCTCCGTTTTCAGGAATCGCCTTTCAATTCCATATTGGTCACTGAGACCACCAATTTCAGCGATCCAAGGTTTTCCTACGCGTGTATTGCCCCAGGGGAGCTCAAAAATCCCTCCATCCACTTCAAATTTTTTAATCTTTCCCAGCCCCAGTGGTTCAACAGTGCTCTCTTTTTTCATTTCCGACTCAGCCGTTCTCGTATCGGGTTCTTTCTTTACGTCATTTGACTTCTCTTCGGTGTTCTGTGGGTGCTCCTGTTTATTTTCTTCAGTACTGTTCTGCAGCTTGAGAGTTGATTTATACGGTGCATAGAGTTTTCTCTTCCTGTTTGTTTCTATGAGTCTTGCTCTCTCTCCTTCATTTCTTAGTCTCTCTACTTCCTCTAGTGCCAAACTACGTGATACACCGTAAGGAACCCTCTTTGTTATTGGTCTCGTTTTACCGTCTTTCTTGTAGAATCCAATTACTCTGCTCATTTTCTCATCTCCTAGGCCTCGTTAACCCGTGGGGCGATCATTGCATAAGACTTGGCCTCGCCTCTATCTCCTATTTTCCACTGTGCTCTTAGCAAAATAGGATAATCATTTTTGACGTTTATTGTCACAGGGGTTTTGGGACTGAGTAACTGATTTTTTCCTAACATTGCCTCTATGCTCTTGTAGATATATGACTTAGCATATTTCGAAACCATGCCCTTTGGAAGATCTGGAATCGTATCTCGGTCGGGGATTATTTCCATTATTTCTCTCGTTAGTGGTGGATCGACTGGCACGTCACTTTGAATTTTAACCTTTATCACTTCTCTGACCGTTCCCCTTTCTGGATGTTTCGGGTCTTGTATGAATTTATCAGCCTTCTCGAACAGGATTAGGTCGTCGTTCTGATCCCTTAAGGCTTTGACAAAACGTTTTAAGTTCTCCCCCTCTAATTTAAATTCTATGGAATTATCATAATCGTATTTGTGTTGTTCAAGGAGACCCTTTGCATTGGAGCCGAGAGTGGACATGAGAGAGTTAGAGTATCCGTTTTCAAGCGGTTTAATTTCAGGCATTTCCGTAGGTGATTTGAGAACCCTCGTACCGTTAAACCCTGGATCGTCAAACTCCACTTCGTAATTACCATCTGATAGTTTTGTGGGAATCTCTGTCTGAACATAGGCGACCCTATTTGGATCCATTCTCAAATATTTCAATACCCCATCTCTTACATATATCACATTTGACCATTTCGCAATCTCGTCTTTTTTATTATAATTCCATACGTTCTTATCGTTGATTACGTTGAGTTCCTTAAGAGTGTTCAGTGCCAATTCATTACTTATGGGTTTGACAGTTGAACTGTTTTGAACTGTATCCTTTATTTCATTCTGTTTCTCCACGTTTTCTTTACCGCTACCCTGAGTTTCAGATTCCTTATGCAATTCTACCCTTTTCAGTTCAGATTCGTACGGTGCGTAGAGCTTTTTTCTCCTGTTTGTTTCTATCAGCCTTGCCCTCTCCCCCATCTTTCTGAGCATCTCTACTTCCTTCAATGCTTGGCTACGTGGCTCACCATAAGGGACCCTCTTTGTTATCGGTCTGGTTTTCCCATCCTTTTTATAGAATCCTACCACTTTTCTCATTTCATATCATCTCCAGTTAAAGTCCCCCTCCATTCGCTTTTTCCGTCCCATTTATTATTTTATGGGCAGCTTTCAGCACCCTGTCAAGATTCTCCTCTCCGAAACCCTTCTTTGAACCTTTCAGCCACGATCCAATGTAGGGTCTCGCTTCTCCACTTAAGTCCACGTGGTAGTACTTTCCGACGAGATATGCAGTGAGTTCTGCCTCAGCCTCCTCCAGTCCTCTTTCCAGATTCCTCTTATGATGGCCTAGTACTTCATGGGCAATCTCATGAATCAGCGTGTTTAATGCCTGCTTGCTCTCTCCTGGAACCTTCATTATGGTGATCTTGCCACCATGGGACACACCCCTCGCATTCTTTATCCCCGTCTCTTCAACTTCAAAATTCTTGACCGCAAAACTACGTATCCTCTTGTATATTTCTTCATTGGAAGCATCATCAGGATCGAAAGGTTCGAGCTGCTTCTTCCCCTTGATAGGTTTTACGTCCCTCTTATCGTACACTCTTCCGATGGTAAAATTGTGCGTCGGGACAAAGCTGTCCTTGAATTTCTCTCTGTATAATGCTTCAATTGCCTCGTCGCTAAGCCCTTCCTCCCTCTTTTTCTCGATGAACCGTGCAATTTCCCCAGGCTGGTGCTTCACACCTCCGCCGACGGGGACAAGGACGAAGATGGGTTTCGCATCATCCCTAACCTCATATCCAAATCTTTCCCATTCTCTTTCGCTCCTGACTATCGTGAATCTGGGATCCTGGATTTGAATGTTGATCGCATTGTAAGGAGAGAAGTCTTTCAGGAGACCTGTGTATTTCCCGGCCCAGTTGAGAATGGCATCAACGTTCGTAATGTTACCTGCGTTCTTCAGCATCTCCCTTGCATCGTCTTCCAGTTGTTCCACTGTTTTCTTTTTATTCCGCATACTATGAAACAAGCCTGTCGCGTCATACGGTGGCCCGGTCTTCCGTTTTCGCCGTGTTATTGGCCTCGTTTTCCTATCCTTTTTATAAAAACCTATTACCTCGCTCATCTATGTCACTCCCTCCTTGTTTTTTTATCCACTACAGCATCTACATGCCATAAATGATGCCCGGGACCTGGCGCCTTCTTTTTGGATACAGCACCGATTATCAGACGCGGTTTTCCATTTTTATAAATTGTTGCCCTGAATGTGCCATATCCACGTTCTTCCACAGGATTTACGTACTTTACTTTTTTATTCCCCACATACCATTCTACGTGTTCTTTCTCATCGCCTGTAGGCAGTAAGTTTGCCTTACTTGAAAGCTTGGTTAATGCATCCATGAGGCTGTAGCCATCGGCAGAATAGTGCCTGATTGTCAGGCTGTCCGTGGTACGCTTCTCTCTTGTTAATGGTCGCCTAGAATAATCTGGTGCGATGTTCTTTCTGTACGTTTTTCTCGTTATGGGTCTTGTTTTCCCATTCTTTTTATAGAAACCTATTACGCTACCCATCTATCTCACTTCCCATTTGAACTCTTCGCCTCTATCGCTTTACTTATTGCTGAGTAGGCCTCGTCGTCCACGAAATTATGTACCATCTCATTGATATCATAGACTACGTCTTCAGAGGATATCTTGTTAAGGAAGTCGTTCAATGATTTTGCGTTGTCTATAATGCCCTTCATTAATTTTCTGTAATCATCACCGTATTTTCGGGCAAAGTTACCATAAGAAAGGTCTGCGTAATCATAAGCATCATTTTCTATTTCATCCCGTTTTCCCTCTTCAATGTCAAAACTTCCATCATCTAGGAAGTTGCGCACATCCTCTGAAAAAAGATCATCGAGGTCCCCGAATTCCCAAGTCCGATTATCACCGGATAGAGGATACAGACCGTCGTCCGACCGGATCATATTCCTCTGAAGTATGCTTTTAATGTCATTCCAGGAGAGACCAGCCCCCTTCATATCTCTCAGAAATTCGTCTATGTATGCTGATTTATCCAATCGGGCAAGAAAACTAAGCATGGAGTATTCGTCTCCTTCCCAAAACCATCCTGCATCCGTAAGGTTTCCAAGCCTGAGCTCCCAGTGACCGTTTCCCGTATATTTGATTCCGTAGTTTTTCCTCTGGATGTCTATGCGCTTCAGTGTTCTCGGCACCCTCATCTCCGTTATTGCTCTCCGTCTCCCTGTTCCCATTGTTATTGGTCGAGTTTTTCCGTCCCTTTTGTAGAATCCAACCACTCTTCTACTCATTTTTTCATCTCCTTTTTGTCCATTCTATTCAAATGGACCTTGAAAACGTGAAATATGTCATTACCTTCCATTCACAACCACCATCCCGAAGAATTTCTCAAAATCAGATATGATCTGCTGGAGGGTTATCCCCATCCTGTCCATGGCAATCACGAAGATTACAAGGAGGACTAGAAGGATGAAGAGGGCAACTGCCCAGGATGCCCCGCCATCCCCTCGAAAATCGCTTGATTTTAGGCGTTCTCTTATCGGCTTGAGGAATTTATCGATCCATAGCCTGAGAACCCCTAAAAATGTCCTTATTTTTGTGAATTTCATCACGCCCCTCATTAAACCACCCCCTCGTGCAACGCAAGTAAAAGCATCTCCACGAGGAGTGTCATATCTGCACCCAGAAGACCGTACAGTATTTTCTCGTGCAGATTCAAGGCAATCCACCTCCCCATGTAGATATGAGAGCAAATACCGCGGCCCAATTTACAAACGCCAGAATTATCAGCAGGAATGCAGCCATGTAGTGCGTGGGAAGATATATCCCTCCATTGGGAGCGGCCATCCCCCTCATTGCCCTCTTGACCATCTGTGACGATATCCCCGACCTGTGTATTGACCACAGGAGAAGCGCTATGCCTCCGATGAAAAAGAGCGCATTGAGGGGTCCTGCGAAGGGGTTCACGAACCATGGTGCCGGCGGTACATAGTTCCCCCCGCTGCTGTTGGAATATATTATGGACGTGATTGTATAGGATGCATAGGAGTTGTTCCATTCGTTGTAAATATTATGGCTAATCACTTCAACGTTCAGCTCCCCGTAGAAATTATCGGTGATGCTCAGCGTATAATTCCCGCCTGATGGAATGGCCTCAGGAACAAAGTAGTAGAGGACGTTCTCATATGAAGGATTGGGCACGGTGTACATATCGTTGCCGAACCACACCGATATCTCAAGGTAGATAGTGCTGTTCTTTGCGTCCTTCCCTGAAATGATTATGTTTGTGTTCCCGCCCTGCTTGTGACCACCAGTGAACTGTATTGATATCATGGGGGGCTTATCTCCTGATTGCTGCACTGAAACGTTGTTATAGACTATGAAAGACGTCCCGTAATCCGTTATGCCCTCATGGAATCTCCATCCATATACTCCTGAAGGTGCTGAAGATGAGAAGTTGTACCTGAGATGCTTTATGCCTCCGGTCTGCGCGAATGTGAAGTTGTCCCATTGGAGCACTTGAATATTGGATGGAGAGGTATCTGAGGGGTTGTTGTCCAGATAGTGGACAAAGGTAACGTTCCATTCCCCGGCATTGAACGACCAGTTAAGCAGTGCGGATGCACCTGCTACCCCTGAATTGACAACGCTCGTTGGTTTCCCCGTGACGTGGGCATTGAGAGCAAGGTACTGTCCTTCTCCTATGAGGAGGGGGATGTATCCAAGAAATTGGTCGCCTCCCACGGGCTCAGGCGAGAAATAGGGGAAATAGAACACGATATAGAAAGGACCTGTGGTCACGGGCCACGGATCAACGAAAGTGACAGTCTGATTGAACCAACTGTTCCCCGATGTGCCCAATGTGATGTTCTGGTTCACAACAGTCCTGTTGTTCTGAATGAAGCGTACCTGGACAGGGTAGTTAGTGAAGGCTATGCCGAAGGAGTCCTCAAATAGTCCTCCCCAACCCCACATCGGGGCGCCGTACATCGTTCCAATTCCGCCCTGCGGTGCGTCATTGTCGTCGTATGGGATGGGAGGGGAGTTCAGATTCACAGCAATTCTGACCTGTACATCTTGTGACACGTTCTGTCCGTTCATGAAGAAGTCCCCTATCAGGAATGTGTATGGATTGTCCACTGCGCCCACCTGGTACGCCGGGTTTATCCCGAACATCCCTGACATGTATTTCGCCACTTCCGAGGGAAAAGCTCCCCATGCCTTCATCTCCTGGTCCGCGGTGAAATTTCCCAGCGTAACGTTCGCAGTTGATGGCGGAGGGGTCATGTGATTACCGGCGGCGAAGCTGGAAGGCATCGTTATCATGGTGGACATGACCACAAACACTGTAATCACCAAGATTTTCCATTTATTCTTCATCTTCTGTTCACCTTCTTTTCTATATTTTCTCTCCTCCTTCTCCTGTTTTCAGGGTTAATATATATGGAAAGTAACCAGCCGATTATCACTGTTGCAATGGACGAACCTATGATTAAGGGCAGGTTGTCATCCACAACCTTTTTCACGTTTATCGTGACTGATGAGGAGGAGGTGGAATTGCTTATGACCACAGTGACTTCCATGTTGTGTGAAACAGTAACGTTCCCGAAATCAGGGTTAGCATGATAATTTCCATCAACGGATATGGAATAAGAATAGGACCCGGCCCCGACGTAGAATTGAATTAAATCGGAGAAGGAACTCTCGGTATATCCGTTCAGTGTGACGAACCATTCAGTGTTCGCAGGCAGGCCTGAGGCTATGAAAGAGACGAGATACCCTTCCTTTGATGAACCTGTCTGGAACACTATGTTCACCACAACATTCTGCCCGTTCACTACCACCTCCCCCGATTCAGGTTCGATTATCAGATTAGAAACAGGCGGGATGGAATAGGGATAGGTTCCATTTGGCACCGTGAACGTTATGTATGAGGTGTTAGTGGGCGTATTCGAACTCCCATTCAGGCTCACGCTCCACGTATCTGACGATGGAAGGCCTATCTCAACGAACGTGACGGTATAGGTGACGAGATGGAAGGTAGCATTTATGGTGACTGAGGTGCCGTTTACCGTTATTGTCCCGGTCGGGTCGGGAGTGGCGTAACGTGTATTCACGCCGTAGGAATAGCTATAGGTCCCGTTGGGTTCCGTGAACGTGATGGACGAAGAAGTGGTATGGAATGATCTGGGCCCCGAAATATTGAGATACCACAACATCCCTGACGGGAGACCAGTTTCTGTGAATGTGACGGAATAGACCTTGTCGAATACTGCAGTTTCATTCACCGGACCTCCGATGGTTATTGTGTATGGGTTGTAGATTCCGGAATAGCTCCCTGCCCCTGTACCTGACCAGGTGCTGAATATGAACGATGCGTTTGCTGTTGCATTGAGCTTTATGGTGGACTGGGCACTGTACCAACCTGAGGATGGTGATACCGTTCCCCCGTTAGAAGGTGTTACCTTGATAAGAAGATAATACTGAGTGGTGAATGTTACATTGATCTGCAATGCCTTTCCGTTTACTGTGACTGTTCCAGTTGCGTTTTTCGGTACATATCTGATGCCGTAGGTACCGTTCACGGGGTTCTCTATCATAAAGGAATAGGTCCCATTGGGCTTGAGAAATGTTATGGAGGAAGTGTTTGACGATGTCTTACTACCGTTCAGCACCACGTACCACACCATCCCAGATGGGAGACCCGATTCCTTGAATACCACATTATAGGCTACCAATTTGAATGTGACATTAACGGTCAGGGCAGCGCCGTTCACGGTGAAGGAGCCTGATGAAGGGGAGGGGGCATAATAATTGTTGCTGGTGGAAAGGGTATAATCGTACGTCCCGTTCGGTTCTGAGAACGAAAGGGATGTGGTCGCGGATGAATACGAGCTTCCTCCTGTGATGTTGAAATACCACGTTCCAGACGGAAGACCTGTTTCCTTGACCGTCACGGTATATATTATTTCTGAGAAGGATACTGTCTCTGAAATAACGCTGCCATTCATGGTAAATGTGGAAGACGAGGGGTTCGGGTTGTAGATTTTGTTGCTGGAAGCTATAGTGAATGCATACGTTCCGTTGGGTTCATAGGTGGATATTGATGTGCCTGTGGAAGAGAGGGAGGACTGACCGGAAATATTAAGGTACCATTTCGTGCCTGATGGTAATCCGGATTCTGTGAATGTGACCTCCCACGTGAGTTCCGTGAACGTAATTGATTCAGAAACAGCGCTGCCATTTACCGTGAAACTGCCCGATGATGGGCTGGGCTTGTATATTTTGTTCGCTGTGGCCACTGTATAAGAATATGTCCCATTTGCAGCTGGGAGGGTGATGCTTGAGGCAGTGGATGAATACGAATTCCCTGAGGTGATATTCACGAACCACTTGGTGGATGCAGGAAGGCCTGATTCCGTAAAGGTCACGGAATATGTGTAGAGCGCGAATGTCACTGATTCCGAGACGGAAGCACCGTTAACCGTGAAGCTCCCGGATGCGGACGAAGGTGCATACTCCTTGTTGTTGGTAGCCACGGTATAGGAATACGTTCCGTTAGTCTCGGTGAATGTTATGCTTTTATTATATAATGAGGAGAAAGTCTGGGACGTGGTAGTCACGTTGATGTACCATGTTCCCGACGGCAGACCTGACTGGGTAAACGTGATGGAATATACAACGGGCGCGAATGAAACGCTGACGCTCACGGATGAACCATCAACGATAAATGACCCTCCCTTTGCCGAATAAATCTTGTCAGGTGTGCCTATTGAATAAGTATAGGAGCCGTTGGGGAGGGATGTTGTTATCGTGGTGGTGGTCGATGATAATGCCGACTGCCCGGTTATATTAGCATACCACTCCGTTCCAGATGGCAGCCCGGTCTCGGTAAAGGTCACTGAGTATTTGACCTGAGTGAATGTGATCGAGACTGTCTGGGAGGCACCATTGACCGTCACTGAACTTGAGTATGGAGATGCGGAATATCCCTGATATATACCAACTGTGTAGGAATAAGTGCCATTCGCTTCTGAGAATGAGATTGAGGATGTTGTGGATGATGACTTGGCACCGTTGAGAGTGACGTTCCATGTTGCACCAGTAGGGAGACCTGATTCAGTGAATGTGACGGTGTAAGTGACTTGAGAGAAAGTGATGGATTCTGAGACTGATGCACCGTTTACCGTGAAAGAACCTGAGCTGATTGAAGGTTTATCGATCTTGTAATTTGTGGCAACGGTGAAAGAATAAGTGCCGTTAGGTTCCGAGAATGAGATAGACGTTGTGGTATCAGGCTCTGAGAAATCCTGAGAAGTGGTAGTTATGTTCACGTACCAAGTACCTGATGCAAGACCAGATTCAGTAAAGGTCACGGTATATGTGACCCGTGTAAATGTAATCGCAATATTCAGATTCCCGCCGTTTACTGTGACTGAGTTTGAGTATGGAGATGCGGAATATCCGTTGTAGATTCCCACAGTATAGGAGTACGTCCCGTTCGCTTCTGAGAATGAGATTGAGGATGTTGTGGATGATGACTTGGCACCGTTGAGAGTGACGTTCCATGTTGCACCAGTAGGGAGACCTGATTCAGTGAATGTGACTGAATATGTTTTTACCGTAAATGTGACGGATACGGATACATTACTTCCGCTGACCGTTACCGATGAAGAATAGGGCGAGGAGACGTATCCCTGATAGATGCCGACGGTATAGGAATATGTACCGTTAAATTCCCAGAAAACTATAGACGTGGAAGTGGATGATTTTTCCACGCTATTCAGGGTCACGTTCCATGTTGCACCTGATGGCAACCCTGATTCCGTGAATGTGACTGAATATTCTGTCGGGATCTGCTGTACTATATAATAGGAAACGGTATATGAGGAAAAGGTCTCAACACCGATGTCGCTGTCGAATGTTATCGAGTATGTTCCTATAACTCCCTGAATTGGTGAGGTTGTGTAATTATTAGAGTCATAGACTGCGGTCGTGCTGTACTGGGCAGACCAATCGATCTGGAAGGACGTGACGTTCGAGTACATGAGCGATGAGAAGCTGGAAGAAGCAGATGCGCCATTGAAATTGTATTCATTGGAGATTATTGTAATAGGAACGGAATGAGAGTAATATGTTGACGTAACCTCATCGGTCATCCCAGTTTCAGAAAAAAGAGTACCTGGACTGTACTTCCATTCGTCATCGACACTAGTAGTCTCCTCTATTGAAATTTCAGTGAGCGTTCCGGAATAACTTGAGCTTGCAGACCCGTTCAATTCAAAATATTCGTCACCACCAGCGGATGTCGCGTAATAGCTATAATTATGACTTGCTACTACTTGAGTGTTGGAACCTATGAAAAATGTAACGTTAGCGTATTGCAGACGGAACAGGTCTGTACCAGATGAGGTTTGACCGTATCCCATTTCCCCCCATATGGATATAGAAAGCGTCGCTCCACTTGCGACGCTGAAAGATAAACCAGTGAGATTATAATAAGCTGCTATATAGTAACTTCCAGATTTGACCAAATATGTGTAAGTGCTAAAGCTCATATTTTCTGTATAGGAGACTGCCGTACCAGATATCGTCACAGTTTGGGTTGAGGATGTTTCGCTCGTGAATGGAATGGGTTTAGACATGGGATGGGGGTTCGAAGTGACCGCTGGAAGCGATGCAGTATTTTGTGGGGATGACAGAGGGCCCTGTGGCTGGGCAGATGTATCGGTAAGCATGAGTGAAGAAAGAACCATCAGGAAAACCACAGCAATCGCCAGAGCCCTCCTATCCATATTCTATCCCTTTCCGACCATCAGTTCCATCCTTTCCTGAACTCTACCCTGTATCCATTTGCGTAAGCTACAGCGTAAGCAAATGCAATGAACAGCACCACGTACCAGGCCCATGCACCTATCAAAGAGACCTTTGCGGCCTGGAAACCATCGCTTCCGGAGAGGAAAGGTGCACCGTCTATAAGATTGCGGAATCCTAGTACCACAGCCACTATGTTCGTGTAGAGAGGTTCGGGGTAGAAAAGCAGGAGGAACATGAACAGCATGACGAAGAGCGTCCCGCTTATTAGCACGAAGAAGAGCGAAGCACCCGTGAGAGGGCCTGTGATGTTTGTTGCACCCCAGAACCATGATATCGTTGTGTGGATGACCGTACCGCCGAGGAGGGCAGTGCTTATGACTATCCCCAACTCGTGTATTGCTGATGTGACTATCGTGAACGTAAGAAATGAGAGGAGTGCTATTGCGAGCACCTTCCAAACTGACATCTCACCGATTTCCTGGTGCCTTGGAAGGTATTTGATAGCTAACCCAGTCCTATCTGACTGCCTCACTTTGACCGCCTCTTGGATGTATTCCTTCTCCGATAGCTCCTGGACTGGCTTCCTGTCGCAATTTTGATGTTTATTCCCTGTCCAGAGCCTGACCTTGAACCTGACTGATTGTTCTGATAGCCTTGTGCGTAGAGGTATCTGGAACTTCCAGAGGTTGAGTATGCTATTACAGCGCCAGCAATTATCACGAGCCCTATCCCTATCACGATGTATTCATTGTATCCCTGCTGGAGCCATGAAAGGAAATCCTGCCAGTATATTCCGCCACCTCCGCCCGGTGGTGTGGAGGGAGGGAGTGTTGGGACTGTGAAGGTGTAGTTTTCGCTGAAGAGCAGAGTCATCACATTGCCCGATACGTTGAAGGCCTGCACAGTGAGATTGTATGTACCTTTGGAGAGGTTTGAAATGGTGAACACGAAGAAATCCCTGGTATGCCCGTTTGATGTGAATGGCTTCCCCTTGAGGAAACCTATCGGTTTACCGCCGAGTGAGAGATTTAAAGCGTTCACCGCTGAGTACGGATTGCTTGAATTGTCCACTTCCGTTATGTTCCAATATGTGTTATAGAGGCCGGATGATGTTTCAGTGTAATTATAGGAATACTTCAGCGTGATTGCGTTGACTGCCTCAATGTAATACTGCGCAGTCAGTGCGATGAGCGTCTTCCCCTGGTAGATCACGAGGAACTTGAATGTGTATGAACCAGAAGGCATGCTGGTGATGTTCAGTGCGTAGTATAGGGCCTGAGTGCCGTTGGAGAGCGTGGTCGAATTCATTGTCAGGTTATTCTTATAATATAAAGGACTTGAGAGTGAAAGAAGCGCTGAATACGTCACGTTCCCTTTCAGGTAGAGGCTGATCGTCCTTGAGGAGTAGATTGTTGTGCCGCTCGGAGGGGAAATTGAGTAGTAGGTGGGTATCTGCGAGGATGAGGAGGCAGGGGGCATCTTCACGCTGATAACGTATTTCCCCGATTCAAGAGACTGACCCGTTATCAGCTTGCCGACCAGCTGGAAACTCAGGCGGTATGTCACGTTGAGAGTTGGGACCTGCAGTGAGAAATTCCAGTCTGGCGGGGAGAATGACAGGGATTTATTGTAGCTCCCCTCGGAGACATCCACGAAAAGAGTGTACCAATCCGAATACCCGTACGGGGACGGGGGCCTTACAGTACCGTTTATGAAATAGTTCTGGGAGGATGTTATATTCACAGTGGGAGCTGATGTGTTTATCACGTTGCTTTCGAGTGTGAGGGAAATGAATATTTCCTTGGGCGATGATGCAACTATCGTCACGTTGCCATATACGTTGTTGTAGCCGTCTGCCATCGCCACGTATGAGTAAGTTCCCGGTATGAGACCGTTGAACGTGATCACCGTGGTTGTGGAAGTCTGGCTTGACGTGTCCAGTGTCACTCCCCACAATGTCCCTGAAGGTAGTCCTGATTCTGTGAATGTTAGGGAATACGTGTTCTCTATGAATGTCACGGAAAGGGACACCGGTGAGTTGTCTATGGTGAATGAGCCGGAGGACATGGACGGCGCATAGGCGGGGTTATTCGTTGAAACAGAATAGGAATAGGAACCGTCAGGTTCGTTGAAAGTCATGGACGTTGACGACGTTGAGAATGTCTGGCCGTTCGTCAGGTTGACATACCAAACCGACCCTGATGGGAGACCTGTCTCCGTGAACGTGACAGCATAGGATTGCTGGGTGAACGTTATGGCCTTGTTCACGTTAGCACCATTTACCGTGACATACCCCGCATTTGGTGTAGGGATGTATGTGATGCCGCCTGAAATGATGTTGGCTATGGTGAATGAGTATGTGCCGTTGGGCACGGAGAAGGACGCAGTGGGATTCCCACTCGCTGAACCAACCCCTGTAGCAACAGTGAAATCAACTCCTGAAGGCAGTCCTGTTTCCGTAAACGACAGGGTATAGTCCTTGACCGGGACGTTTATTGTTATGTCCTGTGTAACCGGCCCTCCATTTACCGTTATAGTTCCCGAAGCAGGAGAGGCAGTGTCTGGCGACGGGACATAGACGGAATAAGCATAGGAACCGTTCGCTTCACTGAAGGATATATCAGGGTTCTGACCGTTCAAATTTGACCCGAATAGCTGCAGGCCCGCAAGCGTTACCCCCCATGTCGTACCAGATGGTATTCCAACGGGGATGAATGTAACGGAATATGATTTCGCAACCGGTGTGGGATAGACCACGTTTACCGTGGTGTTTGACACGAGATTGATTATCCCTTCGCTTGGCGACGGAGTAAGGCCGTTGTATGAAGATATCCAGTAGTAGATTGTGTTACCTATCGCCATTGTGACGTTGATTTCTGACGTGGATGAGAACTGCGTGGTGTTAGCTCCGGTGTAACCATTGAGGACGGAATGGTATGTGACGCTCCATGATGTGCCAGTTGGCAATCCTGATTCCTTGAAATGGATTGTTGCATCAGAGGGTGGAGGGGTAGTCGTCTTTTCCGCGATCGTAATCACTGCTTGCAAAGTGGAAGATGTGATGTTTTGGGTGGTCGTAAAGACGGTTCCGCTCGCTGGAGTATTAGTTGACAGAGCGTAAACGAAACCATCAGATGATTCGGCCAGAACTCCGTTCGTGGTCGTGGCTATCAGTGAGCCAACGTTCGATTCCGAGTAATAGAGGTACATGATGTACTCGCTGTATCCGGAGAATGAGAAGTCAAAACTGTCTGATACTGACCAGCCGTTGCCCTTGGCTATGGATAGCACCTGTCCACTGGAAGATTCTATCTGGATCTCAGAAACGGATGTGGATGGTGCGTTGAGGTTTGCCGTGTAGTATACAGTTCCCTGTCCTGCAGGGATAACTGCAGTGGCGGTATAGCCCGTGCTGAAGAGCGCGGAAATCCAGGTATAGACGTTATTTTGCTCAATGTCGGCCGCCTGACCCGTGAGCATGGTTGGACTGAATGTGACTGCGACAGTGGTGGCAGTGGCGCTGAGGTTCACGAAGGAGAGAGCTGCTATGAGCGCTACGGCTATTATTACCCTTATTGCCTTCGTGGAGTGAAAAGAGTGAGAAAGAGGGGGTTTCAATTACATCCCCCCTTTATATCTTTTTATGTTTGGTGTGACTGCTTTTGCTCTCGCCTTTGCTCCTATACCCCCTGGTTTCAAATATTAGTATAAGACCTATCAGCACTATCACTACAACAGCTATCGTGATCAGACCTGGCTCGCTGTGGAAGAACGAAGTGATGGAAGACATGGCGGGCAGTGAGAAACCACCGCCTGTGCTGTTCCCGTTTCCTGACCTGACCGTGGTGGTTGAATATACTATGTGCACTGTTATATCGCTGTATCCAAGGGTCACAGTGCCTGATGCGGGAGATGCTGTATAGCCGGGCATAGATTCCGCGGAATACGAATAGGAACCGTTGTGTTCAGAGAGGATCACTGTGCCGTTTGTCGTAGTGTATGGAACGCCGTTTATGGTGATGATCCAGGCGGATCCTACAGGTAGCCCTGTTTCAACGAATATGATCTTGTAGAACACTTCGGTGAATGATATTGTCTCTGTGACAGCTGCACCATTGACCGATATAGTTCCAGAGGCAGGTGAAGGAACCCAGTTGGGGGCGATACTTACCGTGTACGAATAACCACTTCCGTTCTTGATAGAAAAGTTCACGTACTGTGAGGTGCCTGTCGTTGAATTTGTTGCTCCATTGAAGGTCACGGACCATGGAACGTATAATGGAAGGCCGGAGGCTTTGAAAGATACCACGTATCCATAAGAGAAGGTAATGTTGTTCTGCAGCACTCCATTCATCCACTTTGGCAGGTTTGTATTACCGCTGACCGTGAATGTACCCTTGAAAGGCGTCGGATACCAGTGGCCTACGTCCGGTATTGTGAAGCTGTAGGTACCGTTCGCGAGCTGGAATTCTATGGTATTGGTGTTCGACGATTCGGTAACTCCATTCACCGTGACGGTCCATATCTGACCGGCAGTGAGGTTTCCAGTGTAGAAAGATACGGGATACGTCTTGGCAGTCGGTGTGAAGGTGATCGTTTCAGTGATGTTCGTGGCGCCAGCGACGTTATACTTCGTGATGGAGACAGTACCGGATGAAGGAGATCCTGAGTACCCGTTCGGATTCACTACGGAAAAGGAATATGTTCCGTTGGCCGTAACTGGCACATTGAGAGAAGTTGTGGTTGATGAATACTGCGTGAGTGTTGTCCCGGTGCCAAAATCTATCGACCAGCTCGTTCCAGTTGCAAGACCCGTTTCGTCAAAAATCACGGTATTGCTTCCTGGTGTTATTGTTGCGAATGCAGGCTGTGCCGCAAGTAGTGTGATGCTTCCCAAAACCATTGTCAGCACTAACGCAAGTGCCAACATTCCTTTTTTATTCAATACTTTTTTTTGCATTCGAATGCACTTCCCGAAACCCCGCGGAAGTGCAAGGAGCTAACCCTAGGGGAGAGATAGACCCCTCACACTCCCCTAGGGTTTCTATGCGATATAATAATAAATTACTAGTTTAAATAATCTTGAGGTAGTTACTTCAGCCTCCACAGAGTCCCCCTCCTTTCAACCTTCCTTTCGTATTCAAGTATGTCCAACCTGATCCTCAATTTCCTGGCTATACTGATCCTCTCACGTGAGTCCAGTTCCAACCCCAGCTCCCTCTCGGCGATATTCAGGACCTTCTTTATAGACCTGTAGTAGCTCGGCGATAAATGCAATAAAAGGAATTCTCTCTGGAAATTCGGATCGTCGAGAAGCTTTAAGAAATAGTCAGAAGATATATTGTGGCGGGCCTCGGATTGCATCATTTTTTATCCTCCTCCTTCATAATCCACAATACCCCGCTTGTTCGCATTGCATCTCACTCCTGTAATCCTCATCAAGAAGAGTGGTCTGCACCATGTCAGAGAGATACCCATTGAGTCTTCTCAATGTCCATCCCTTTTTCGGAAAGAGTCCGTAGGAAGGATAGTTCAGGTCCGTCTCCTCGAGACGCATGGCATCCTCAAAGAGGTCGGGATGTTTGTTCCTCAGATCTGCCCATTCCTTGATTCCTTGAAACGGGCAGAAATAGCACCCGCTCTTGGGCGGCACTTCATATCCATTCTTCTTAATGTATTCGACACAGTCTTTCCTTTTCATTTTTCTTTGAATAAGAGGATATTCTACGGTGTATTCGCTGAGATGAGGCTTATACACTCTGAGTAGCTCCTCGTATCCGAGCCCGATCACGGCAACTGCTGGCTTTACATATTCCCCCCGTTCCTGTGCAGGTCTGATGTAATCACGGTAGATCGGGACGATCTTGGCGTCTGAAGTGCACCATCTGGTACTTGGGTTGATTGATGGAACCCTCTTGCGGGCCAGTATTTCCTCCCTGAGGGATGTGACAATTTTTCTAGGAATATTGCGCTGAATCACATACTCTCTGTGTGCATGTCTCCTTTCGGCTTGACTTCTCAATTTTGACGTACTTTCGAGCATTCTTTTATAGTCTTCGAGCTGACCCCGACCTAACATTGAGATGTCATCTACCTCTTTTCTCATCCTGACAGTTACGAAGGGAATCCCGATCCTCTCGCAGATTGGCTTGGCAACCTTTTCTATATGCTGATATGTTTCGGGATGCTCTGCTCCCGTGTCTGCGAAAACGACCTCATCTATTTCCAGATCGCCCTTTTCTGCCATCACAAGAAGGGCAAAGGTCTGCATGCCTGCACCGTAGCTCAGAAATCTTTTTTTCATTTCCCTCCCCTCCTTTTCGTTTCCAGTATTTTTACAAGCTGCACCATCAGTGGCCAGCTCCCCGGTGGGAGAGCGTATTCTTCTTTCCCCCTGAATTTAGGGTTCCTTCGGTCGTTTTTCACGCCCCTTTCGATTTCATCAACAAGGACAAGAACGCTGGGATCACCAAGCTCGTATGCTTCCTTCAGGATTTCTTCGGGAGGTTTGTTCGTGAGCTTCCAGTATTCTTCCTCCCATCTATCCATTGACCACCTTGTACGCGAGGGGAGAGGGGAAGGGGAGGTAGGGTATGGCACGGACCCTGGAGGGCCTTCCTCTCTATTCTCCCTCCGGAATGTCTTGCCCTCGGTTTCAGAGTGATTTTTATTTGATTGCGATTTAAAATTAATTTCAGTGGGTCGGGACTGGGAAACAGGGGAGCTATTCGTTTTAATGTTTTGCGAGGGGTTAGAGAGTTTTGTTTTTGAGGATTCGTGGGGTTTGAAATCGAAGAGGGAGGGTTGGGTCATTGGGAGGCCTCCTTTTTCATAAACAAAAATTTCTGGTAATCCGCAAGGATTTCCTTCCAGTAAGGCCTGCCCTGGCACCCTGGAAGCAATTTAACACCAAGCTCAATCAATAGCTGGTTGCCTGACGGGAGTTTATCGTAATTACGTATTGCGCTGTGGAAGGCTGCCTCGGTCATCGTTATACCGACGTTTCTCTCAAGATCTGCAATGACCTCCTTGGGNTAGTAAATNCTTTTTGCCTCGTAGAAGGACTTGGCCAATCCCTCGAATATCCTCNTGAGNTAGAAGGCAAGAGCTTCCTGCTGGAACATGACCTCTTTCCTCGCCTCGTCCTCCTCCCTCATCCTCTCTATGATTAATTCCTCCTGGGCCCTGAGAGCTGCAATCTCGCTTTCGAGTTCCTTTATCCTGTTCCTTATGAATTCCAGGTCCACCTCATTCTTATCCTTCCCCCCGTATCTGAGNTGAAGGAAGAGGGTAAACTCCCTGCTTATATTGGAGGAGGAGGGGATCGCATTTGAAAGCCCTTCTGGTATCGCCACGCTNAGGATTGTGGGCCTTTCTCCGGGCATATACTTCTTCCTTGGCCTTCCAACTTTTCTCATAGACNCCCCCCGCNGNTCAGAAAAATGGAGTGGGAAGGNGAAGTGTTGAATTCTTTTATTAATTTAATTATTAAATTAATTAATGCCTTCCCTTCTTTTTCGCTTTTTTCCGANGCCTCCAGAACAGCCCTTATTTTTATTTTCTGAATTTTCTTAATAAGAAAATTCGAAAGGGGTACTGAATACGGATTCCGTAGAACAGTAGTGGATTTATA
>JGI24721J26819_10001904_pt1 | contig 23289 bp, 23 predicted proteins | sample YelNatPaOPGAMG01_FD_26819 | JGI IMG/M metagenome (IMG submission 26819) | reverse complement strand
CATGCTAAGGAAGCACTTGAATTCATAAAATTTGCCTGTGGACCAGTTGGACAAAAGATTTATACAGTAGAGACATTGCATCTACCAACTATCGCTGAACTCCTAAAGGATAAAGATGTTAGAGGAGAAAGGAGACATGCTTTCTTTGTAGACCTATTAAGGTATGCAAAGAACCGTCCTCCTCTACCAGTAGGTGCTCTACTTTGGGATGAGTTAACAGCAGCAAGAGATGCAGTAATCAACGGACAGAAGACACCTTTAAAGGCTTGCCAGGATGTTGAGGCAAGAGTACAGCCAGAATTAGATAAAATTCTAGCAGGTAAGTAAGGAGTATAGGGCAGTGAAGGCAAGTACATCAAGAAGAAATACCCTGTATGGAATACTATTTGCATTACCTTGGATTATTGGATTCTTAGCCTTCACTGCCTATCCTATTCTAGCCTCTCTATACTATAGTTTTACTGAGTATGTAGGTATAGGGACCCCTAAATGGATAGGTAGTGGAAATTATAATGCCCTTTTTCATGATGAGCTTTTCTGGACCTCTCTATACAATACCCTTTATTATGTAGGGCTAGCTGTTCCAATAGGTTTTGTCGTGGGGTTAGGTCTGGCATTATTACTTAATATAGATTTAAAAGAAATTGGTATTTATAGGACCCTTGTATATCTTCCATATGTATTGCCTGCTGTAGCAGTAAGTTTTATATGGCTTTGGATGTTAAATCCTTATTATGGATTGTTGAATCTATTCTTAGGTACAGTTTTCCATATCCAGGGGCCAGGTTGGTTTTCTGACCCTAAGTGGGCTAAACCTGCTTTTGTAATGCTGGCACAATGGGGAGCTGGTGGGTCAGCTGTTATATTTCTCTCATCTATTAAAGATGTTCCTAGAGAGCTTTTAGAGTCGGCAGAGATAGATGGGGCAGGTTGGTGGACAAAGTTCAGTAAGATTATTATCCCTATGATAAGCCCTGTTATTCTATACCATATAATTACTGCCCTTTTTGGTGGCTTTCAGATATTTACTACCGCTTATATAGCTACCAATGGTGGTCCTGCTAATTCTACACTCTTCTATGTACTGTATCTTTATAGAAATGCGTTTCAATATAGTAAGATGGGATACGCATCAGCAATGGCTTGGATCCTGTTTGTTCTAGTCCTCATAATCACCCTGATAATCTTTAGAACCTCAGCAAGATGGGTATTCTACAGGGGAGGAGGAGAATAAATTATGAATGTAAGATGGTTTATGTCAAGAATAGTAAGTAGGATAGTACTACTTTTGATAGGTATTATATTCTTAGTTCCAATCTTTTGGATGTTTACCACATCTATAAAAGATATGTCTCAGATAATGAGTTATCCTCCTGTTTGGTGGCCTAATCCACCTAAATGGCATAACTATATAGAGGCTGTCCACTACATACCGTTCGGGCAGTATACCCTAAATACTGTTATAATATGTGCTGGAAATATAATAGGAGTCCTTATCTCTTGTCCTCTTGTAGCTTACAGTATTTCGAAGATAAAATGGAGAGGGAGAGATTTCTTATTTATGCTTATACTCAGCACCATACTTATCCCATTTCCAGTAATAATGATTCCAGTATTTATTGTATTTTCTAAATTGGGGTGGATAAATACCTTTAGACCTCTTATAATACCAGCCTTCTTTGGAGGAGGGGCATTTAATATATTCTTGTTGAGGCAGTTCTTCTTGACTATCCCGGAAGAACTCTCTGATGCAGCAAGAATAGATGGTGCAAGTGAGTTTGGAATCTACTCAAGGATAATGCTTCCTCTTGTAAAGCCTATACTTATAGTTATATCCCTGTTTACATTTTTAGGAGCATGGAATGACTTTATGGGTCCACTTATCTATCTTCAGAATGAGGCAAAATATACCCTTGCCCTTGGATTACAGATGTATAGGTCTACAAACTATGTAGAATGGCCTCTACTTATGGCAGCAGCTACAATAGTAGTTGTTCCAACTATTGTTGCATTCTATTTTACCCAGAATACTATAGTAGAGAGTGTAACCCTTACAGGACTCAAGGGATAAAAGGTTATAAGGCTTCTCTAGATGGTGATGGAAGGCTTGAGGTTCTTTTGGCCAGGAATAATTTAAACAAACTGTCTATGTTTCTCTGCTATCTGGTCTGCAAGTCTATCAATAACCTTTAAGTCTTCCACTCTAGGAAGCCCCTTAACCATAACAGGCTCTAATATTTCTACCTTTAAATTGGTGAGCATATTCTTTATATAATCTACTGTCTTCCCTCCCCAACCATAAGAACCTATAATGGAAGCATATCTTAGCTTTGGCCTTAGTGCATTGCAGAGGTATGCAGCGTATATTACATTAGGGTGAGGTCCGGTTAAAACAGTAGGGGTTCCTATTATTATGGTTGCTGCATCTACCAGGCTCATTGCTAGTTTCCCCAGGTCTACTGAGGATAGATCAAATCTTTCTACATATACATCCCTTTTTGTGAGAGAATCTACAAGATAATCTACCATCTGTCTCGTGCTGTTGTGCATAGATATATACGGAACTACAGCTACATTCTTGGGATTATCTGATATCCAATCCTTATAGGCATTAATTATAAAAGACGGTTCATTGTAGATTGGGCCATGACTAGGTGCAATTATTGATATTTCGTAATCCTTCAGTTTTTCTAGATTATTTTTAATAATGGTTCTAAACGGCATCATAATCTCTGCGTAATATCTCTTAGCCGACTCATAAACCCTATTTTTGTCGGTAGCGTATAAACTATTTGTAGCCAGATGAGAACCAAAAAAGTCACAGGTAAACAATATTTTATCTTCAACTAAGTATGTACTCATCGTCTCTGGCCAATGAACCCAGGGAGTATATATAAATTNCAACGTCTTATCACCAAGAGATATAATCTCTCCATCATTTACAGTAATAATCCTTTCTTCTGGTATATGAAGATGGTCTATCAGCATATCTTTTCCTCTAGATGAGATTATTACCTTAGCATCATTGTATTTTTTAAGGACAGATGGGAGAGAACCTGAATGGTCCTGTTCTATATGATGAATTACTATATAGTCAATCTTGGGAGTATCTTCCAGCTGTTCCATAAGATAATGCGTCATAGTAGGATCTACTGTATCTAGTAATACTGTCTTTTCGCTTCCTTTTATAAGATATGCATTATAGCTTGTTCCATCTGGAAGAGGTATAAGAGAATCAAAAAGCCTTCTATCCCAATCAATAGCAGGCAATTCATATACATCTTCCTTTATCTCTCTTTTTATCATAAAACCCTCCTATATAACTTTTATTATTTATTACTAATTATATAGGAATTCTTATAATAACACAAGCTTATCACCGACTCTTCGACTTTTTGGATCTGTAGAGATTAATAAATTCTCTTACCAGAGCTTGATTTGGCTCCACGCCACCATATCGTACCCCTATATAGATATTTCTCATCTCTTTTATGATATCTCTGTTAAAAAATCCTTCTGACTTTTTATATATNTCTAATGTAGTATCACTATTCCTGAGTTCTATGCCATTCTCCTTACAGGCTTTTAGATATCTTTTGTAATAGAGCCTTATCTTTTCTAGACTACTTTTAGGCTTTACTAGAGAAAGGAACCTCTGCAAAAGATTTGTTCCCTCTGTTTCTCTGGATATNAACTCTTTTACCTCAATATAATCTTCCTTTTTTTCCTTCCTACTATAACTGTACTTCTGGAACAGCCTTACTACTATATAGATAATTATGAGGAGAATAATTATACCGGCTATAACTAAGATTATCCTCTCTACAGGTATAGAATGTCCACTCCCTTTCTCTAACTGTTTGGGCACACCAGTCCTGTTACCTATATTTAGATTCCCTGGGAGAAACTCTTTCTTTTCAAGTCCAGACATCTTTGGCTTAAATACGTTCGTTCTTCCTATAATGCCGAATAAAAAATCAAAGATATATCCAAATACCCATAAGATACCGGTAAATATGATGGAAACGAGTTCTACTGAGATACGAAAGATGTATGATATACCTTTAAATAAAAGTCCTCTTACACCTTCCAGACTCAGGATAAAACTAGCAGATATAATTGCAATTGAATATCTAAGGTTTATCCTGTTCATCTCCCTACTTGACGGATTATATTCTAGATATCTAAGCGTTCTCAATAGAATCACAGAGGTTACAAGATAAGCCATAAAGTAAGGGAACACCAGTCTATTGAAGATTACTAATCTAGAAGGAGAGATGATAGAAAGGACTACAGATATCAAAACAACTAGGATCATAATACGTACTGCATTTTTAAATTCATCTATACTTCCCCCATAAGTTATCCTGGTGAGTCCTTTTAGATTTAGATATATGGTATATAGATAGGCAGCAATAATAAGAATCCTGTCTGTCAGGCTATTAAAAAAGATGATAGGGATAATCATAGCGACAAAGATTAGATTACGAAACATCTTTCTATCGATGCTTTGAACGAAAAAAGAAAGCAACACTAACTCGGCGAATATTACTTCTCCTGCAGTAATTTTTCCTATAAAGCTTAATAGAAAATTCAGGATACCAATGAAGATAGATATATTCCCTATCAGTTTAAGATAACGTATATTCATTGCTTCTGTCACCTGTATATTTGATTATATTATCTGAAAGGTATTCCAGGTTATCTCTACTTAGAGAAACAAGGATTATCCTTGTCATCTCTGAAGCCATAGAGTTTATAAGTTCAACATATGGATCGAGAACCCTGGGGGTTATGATAATATGGGTAGAACAACGTATATCTCTTTTCCATAGTGTTAAGACCAGGTCCTCAAAGCTTACACTTATATTATAAGACATCCTCCCAAGGTATTCTAAAAGATTACTTAATTGGGTCTGGCCAGAAGAAGGATACACTATATTCTTTTCTGCTGGAAGTCCACTCATAATTGCATTTGTGATAAAGCCATAGGGAATCTTTTTCTCTTCAAGGGCCTCTATTATCCCCCTGGTAATAGAGATACATCTTTCTATACTATCTATACTTTTCTTGTCTATGCCAGACCAGAACGGTTTTACACACTCTATATTTAAGAGGACCATAGCAGTATTCTCTAAGGTAAAGTCAAACTTTTTTACCATAAGTCTATTAGACTTTGCCGAAGAGGGCCAGTGTATAGTCTTTGCTGGTTCCAAACCAGTGTACTCTCTTACACCTATTATCATAGTAGGGTCATCTATTATCCATCTCTCAATAGACAACTCCCCGTTGTAATCTCCATAAGGTATTATCTCTTCTCTTAAGTCTGCAGGTCTTGGCAATGCTATAATCTCTTGCCAATAGTCTAAACTTCTAGTAAATGTATTTAAGCCAAGAAGGTCTCCTGCTATTAATGATACGTCTGAAAAGATGTATCTTCCCCTCTTATCACAGTATGCTATATATGTTCTTTTAATCCTCTGATATGGCAGGAGAAACATAGTAATTGTATGATATAAGAATTCTGTCGTCTTAAACCTGTCTGTCCTGAATCTATACTGAATTGTTGCTGGAAATCTCTCAATAATCTGAAAGAATGTCACAGGTAATGCCTTTCTATTTTCTATTACGGTAACTATCTCAAAATCTTCATCTATTTCTACAATCTTTTTGGATATCTCCCTTGAATACCTGATACCCTTCAAAGCATACTTCTTGGAAAGAGAATTCAAGATTATTCCCAAGAGTATTAAAAATACTAGGACATATACCATAAGATTAAATCACATCTCCTCTACTGGCACCTTTACAGTATCTACTAAAGATTTGATGAATGAATATATATTTCTATCTTTACTGATACCTTTAAGGATTACTCTATGATTCAGTACATATGGAGCCATCTCCTTTATATCCTCTGGGATGATATAATCTCTTCCATTTATACTAGCATAGACTTGGCTTGCTTTAAAGAGGGCTATAGTGCCTCTTGGGCTCACTCCAAGCTGACTTATATCTATTGTTCGAGTCTTTTCAACTATGTCTAGAAGATAATCCATCACCTCTTCTGAGATCTTTACCTCACTGTAATTATTTCTAACATAGTCCACCTCTTCCTGTGTTATTACCTTCTCAAGGTTATCAAGCATATTAGGATTCTTATTTCTATTTACAATCTCCACTTCTTCATCTCTGGTAGGATACCCGATCTTTATCCTCATAAAGAATCTATCTAACTGAGCTTCAGGAAGAGGAAATGTCCCGTAGGATTCTATGGGATTTTGAGTTGCCAATACCATAAAAGGTTCTGGAAGCTTTCTGGTTATGCCATCTACCGTAATCTGCTTCTCTTCCATAGCCTCCAATAAACTAGATTGAGTCCTTGGGGTTGCTCTGTTAATCTCATCTGCTAGTATTATATTTGCAAAGAGTGGTCCTGGCTTAAATTGAAAGTCTCCAATCTTTTGGTTATAGAAATTTATTCCAGTGAGGTCTGACGGGAGAAGGTCAGGGGTGAATTGAATCCTTTTAAAATCATAGCCTACGCTCTTGGCAAAAGCCTTAACAAGCATCGTTTTACCTAATCCTGGGACATCCTCTAATAATATATGCCCTCCACATATGAAGGAGACAATCACAAGGTCTATCACATCACCCTTACCTACTATTACCCTCGAGATATTATCTTTAATCTTATTCCTGAAATTCAAAAATATATCTAAATCCATCCTTACCTCCTATAAACTAAGATAGCTCCTACTAGAACCAATCTAGTAGGAGCTATCAGCCATAATGGGCTTTATAGTTTTCATTAAGACGAGCTCCATCGTCCATAAAGAAATAATATCACTCTTCATAGAGGATTGTCAATAAAAATCAAACACCTAAAAAGTGTGATAAAATTATTAGTAGGAGTAAGAGAATGAGATATCTAATAAGACTTGTAAGATTGGCAAGACCATACTGGAAGTATTTAATAATCGCTGGGATCAGTACTTTGGCAATCACTGGAATAAACCTTTTGGGTCCTTGGCTTGTAAGACAACTCATTGATATCATCACGAACCTAAATAAATATCCAGACCCCAAAAGATATATAATAAGACTCTCTCTTTTACTTACCCTTTCATACGTAGCAAGGATACTATTCCAGTTCCTGGGTAATTACCTGGCTCACTTTGCTGCCTGGCATCTGGTTGCTTATATGCGAGGTTTGGTATATGACAAACTTCAGCAACTCTCTTTTAGATACTTTCAGGAGAGACAGACGGGGCAGATTATGTCTAGGGTAATAAACGATACAGCTAACTTTGAGTCATTGATAGCTCATGCTGTGCCAGACCTTTTCACAAATATCCTTATAATACTGGGGGTAGCGATTATACTGTTTATAGTAAACCCAACCTTGGCACTTTTATCCCTTATACCCATTCCATTTTTAGTATATGGGGGAACGACCTTTGCAAAACGTATACTTCCAAACTTTAGAGAGGCACAGAGGGCACTTGCAGATTTAAATGCTGAGTTACAGGATAATATCTCTGGAATTCGTGAGATTCAGTTATTTAATCAGCAGAAAAGAGAGCTAGAAAAAATTAAGGATAGAGTTTATAAACATATATCTGCCCTTCTGAATGCTCTAAAAGTAAGTGCTATATTCCATCCTACTGTAGGTTTTTTAAGTTCAATTGGAACCGTGGTCGTTGTTTCTGTGGGAGGATTTATGGCTCTAAATGGGAAGATTTCAGTGGGGGATATAGTAGGCTTTATCCTTTACCTTGGTATGTTTTATCAGCCAGTTACAGCACTTAGTCAGGTAATTGAGAATGTACAACAGGCNTTGGCTGGTGCTGAGAGGGTCTTTGAGATCTTAGAAACGGAATCTGAGATTAAAGAAAGACCGAATCCTATTGAGCTTAGAGACGTAAAAGGGAAGGTGACGTTTGAAGATGTAAGCTTCTCATACAATGAAGNTGCGCCAGTTTTAAAGAATATTTCATTTAATATAGAACCCGGACAGATGGTTGCCTTTGTTGGACCCACTGGTGTAGGAAAGACAACGATAATGCATCTCCTGGTTCGTTTCTTTGATCCAGATTCGGGGAGTATAAAGATAGACGATATTGATATAAAGGATGTATCCTTAAGGTCACTTCATAATACTATAAGTATGGTAATGCAGGATGTTTTTTTATTTGATGGAACTATAGCAGAGAATATTGCGTATGGAAGAGAGGATGCTACTATAGAGGAAATAGTAAACGCTGCAAAGATTGCCTGCGCCCATGATTTTATTGTAGAACTTCCAAATGGTTATAATACATATATTGGTGAAAGAGGGGTCAAGCTCTCAGGCGGACAGAAACAGAGATTAGCAATTGCAAGGGCTATCTTAAAAGATGCTCCTATACTGGTTCTTGATGAAGCTACCTCATCTGTTGATACCGATACAGAGAGTAAGATCCAGGAAGCGATAAATAATTTGGCAGGAACGAGGACAATCCTTATAATAGCCCATAGGTTATCTACAGTAAAACGAGCAGATAAGATTATTGTATTAAATGAAGGCGAGATTGTAGAAGAAGGAACACACGAAGAACTTATAGCTAAGAGAGGACTATACTATCATCTGAGTTCTGTCCAATTTGCTGAACAGAACAGTATATTCAATACTAAAACAGTTGAAGCCTTAGGAGAATGAATGGAGTAGAGTAATTGGCTACACTCTTTTGAGGTTAATTTTAAAGCCTCTCCGAATTTCTTAAGATTATGTATGAATACATCNCTTTGCAAGCCGTCCGTCTTGACGNAGAGAAAAAAGAATAGTATAATCTTTCTGGACGATGGAGCTCGTCCAAAGGTAGTTGCCTTAAGCAGGGCTGATAGCTCCTACTAGGTTATTTCTAGTAGGAGCTTTTTGATTTTAANGGAGGGTAATAAATGAAGGAGAAGGATGTATTATATTCAAAGTTATGTGATGCCCTAGAAGGAGAGGGTTGTCCTATATGTACCCTTACAAAAGAGGTTGTGCATAGTTATGTAAAGTCTCTTCTCTATGAATATGTGAATGATTCTCATACGGCAGAAAGAATCATAAAAAGTGGAGGTTTTTGTAATTTGCACTCATGGCTTTTATATTCTTATCAGGAANTTTTNGGGACAGCCATCATATATAAACGCTTGGTAGANCATTATATTAAATATATAGATAATTCTTTAGATCCTGAAACTTCTTGTCCAGTGTGTAGTNTAGAAGCTGATGCTAGTAAAAGATATGTAGAGGCTTTCTTAAAATACCTGCAAGAGGATGCATTTTATCAAAAGTATATAGCCTCCGATGGTTTATGCTACCCTCATCTAAAGATGTGTATTAATCTTGCCAATAATGAAGAGACTAAAAAATTTCTAATAGAATTAGAAAAACAAAGGCTAGAAGAGTTATCGTTTGATCTTTCAGAGATTATTCGTAAGAGTGATTATAGATTCCAAAATGAGCCAAGGGGAAAAGAATATAGAGCTCGATACAAGGCAATAGAGAAATTAGTAGGTAAGAAGAAGGTGTAAAATTTATTATGAGTGAATTACACTACTTCTGTCCAAATTGCTGGGAAGAGATTCCCAAGGATACAAAGATATGTCCCTTCTGTGGGGCTAATCTAGAAGATTTAGAGGAAAAGAATACATACTTAGAAAAACTTATCCTTGCCTTAAGGTCGAAAGATGGCTTTACTGCTAGAAGAGCAGCATATATCCTTGGAGAAATAGGCAACTCTCAGGCAATAGATGCCTTAGCTACCACTATAGAAGAACAAGACCCCTATGTAGCAGCTGAAGCGGTAATGGCACTAGCAAAAATTGGTGGTATAAGAGCTCTAGACATAGTAGAAAGAGCTAAATCTCATCCATATATAACAGTAAGAAAGGCTGCTTTTGAGGCAGAAAAAATTTTGAAAAGATAGTATAATAATCTATATCTCAATTAACGAGGAGGAAGAGATGTTTAATGTTATAATTCTAGGTATTGTAAGCTTTCTTACTGATATAAGTACCGAGATGGTCTATCCTCTTATTCCTCTATATCTTGTATCAAAACTTGGAGCTACTCCAGCTATAGTTGGGATAATAGAAGGGGTAGCTGAGAGTACTGCCAGCCTGTTGAGGGTCTTTTCTGGATATATATCTGACCTGGTAGGAAGAAGAAAACCTATAGCAATACTGGGTTACAGTTCTTCAACTATAGGAAAGATATTCCTCTATCTATCACACTCATGGGGNATGGTATTTGCTGGACGTTGGATAGATAGATTTGGTAAAGGGATAAGAACTGCCCCTAGAGATGCATTGATAGCAGACTCAACTGAATCGACAAAGAGGGGAAGGGCTTTTGGTTTACATAGNNCTATGGATACACTTGGGGCAGCCATCGGTGTAATTTTAGCCTACTACTTCTTTACAAGATTTTCGGGGGATTACTCTAGTATTTTTATACTCTCTTATCCCTGCATTTCTTGGAGTTGGAGTACTTTTCTTTGCAAAAGAGAGTAAGAGGGCTAAAACTTCAGGCGGTTCAAAGCCCGTATTAAAATGGTCTACCCTTGATAGGAGACTTAAAGGTTTTCTTATAGTTACTCTTATATTTACATTGGGTAACTCTTCGAACCAGTTCTTACTCCTCAGGGCAAAGAATTTAGGCTTCAATGATGCAACAGTCCTTCTATTGTATCTTGCCTATAATCTTGTATATATGGTATTTGCATATCCTGCAGGAAGACTTTCGGATAGAATTGGCAGAAAGAGACTAATTGTTATAGGATACGTATTCTATGGACTCGTCTATCTTGGATTTGCAATTGTGAGTAGATCTTCCTATCTTTGGCTTCTCTTTGGTCTTTATGGGATCTATATAGGGCTAACGGAAGGAGTACAAAAGGCATTAATATCGGATATAGCCCCAGTAGAAACAAGAGCCACTCTGATTGGGCTTCATGCCACTCTAGAAGGTATAGGGCTATTACCAGCATCTTCTATTGCAGGATTACTCTGGAATATCCTAGGAGCCAGCGCTCCATTCTACTTTGGTGGATTGATGGGGATTATAGCTGCTTTAGGTATGATGATAGTACTATAAAAAACAACAGAAAAAGGGTGACGAGCAATTCTGAAAACGAATGCCTATCACCCTTTTTATATTATCCTTTTATTCTTATTGTCTTTATCTCGTATGGCTTTAGACTTAATGCTATAGTGTTATCTTTACACTGAACCTCATTTCCTACTGGTTGCTCCAGGAGGTCTGTTTCTACATAAGATCTGAGAGGTAAACCAAGAGTCACCTTTACATCTCTTTCATATCCATCTACCTCATATATTCTTAGTATCATATCATCATTATCTTCTGCCTTTTTAAGTGTAGAAACTACTACATTTTTGGGTTCGACTTTAATTATCTCCAAAGATTTATCTAGTTTACCTCTGTGTATATCTGTAACATATGGGATTAAAGGATAATTCACTTCATTTCCAAACATTGTAAGGCTTGAGGGTTTAATTTCACCGATATGTGGCATTAGAGAAAAGGTAAATTCATATCTGCCTCTCTCTGGCACCGGGTCAGGTTCATAAGAACTCCTTAGGAGAGTCATCCTGATAGTATTATCTTTTACATCATACCCATACTTGGTTGTACTTGAAAGAGTTATTCCTAGCTCTTTTCCCCCGTTATCTATTCCTGTTAAGTCTACCCACTTTTGGCTNGGGACCTCTTCTCCATTGATCGGTCTTTCTATACTACCGAATGGTATATCAAATCTAGCTCTCCCTCTAGTTATATCCACAGGAAAGGCGANCTTTAACATAGGTACTCCTAAATCTTTATTTCCAGTTTCAAGCCATAATAGTTCAAGCCTAAAGTCTATCCTGGGAACACTGTTATTTAATATGGTATCAAGGATAAACTCAGAATTTCTATACCTTCTTTTACTCCTTACTATAGCTCTAGCAGGACCTTTTTCTACTATTTCTAGAGTAGCTCCAGTATCTAGAGCTATAGTCTCTACTATCTGCCCAATCTCCCAGGCACTCATTGGGTGAGGGGCTTCATAGAGCATCTGTAGAAGAGCAGATTTTGTCCCTTTAGGTACGAACTCCTTACCTGTAGACTTATCTATAATGCTTATGATAGCTCCTGATCCAGCCTCAAGAGTCACCTTGAAATATTCGTTCTCGGCTATGTATATATTGCTAGCCCTTACTCCACTCTCGGTGACCTGTCCGGTAAAGGCATCAGTAATCTTTACCTCTGACTCTACTGGCTCCTTTTCTCTATATTTTAGATAATAGGTCTTATACCCGTATCCAGGAATGTCTTTAGCGGTAAATGTTACCCTCAAACAGGTCTGGAAGAAGGAGTATTCTTTATACTGAACAGGATAGCTTTCACCTTTCTCATCCACAAGCTCAAGGTTGTCTTTTTCATTAAATACATCATATAAGTCAACTGTCACTGTATCCTCTCTTACCCAACCTGACGGATTAAATACAACTATAGGGACCCCATCAAATGTATTCTTTGTATCTATCTCTTTTACTATTGCTTTCAGGGCGTGTTCCTTTATCATATTCCCAGCCGCCTTTGCGTTTTGGAATAACCCCTGGGCATATCTATATGTCTCAGGTATCCCAGAGCCAGGTAGTATATCGTGGAACTGGTTAAATAGGGTATTTATCCAACCTTCTTTTAATAACTCTTCAGAGTACATCTTGCCAGTAAGCTTATTTGCTAATAGTCCTATAACCTCTACGGTCGTTAATAAATTTTCTGCCTTTCTATTTGCCTCTTTTATATTGCTCTGAGACGTATAGCATCCTCTGAAGACAAAGTTCAACTCATCTCTTACTACTGGAAATCTATCTCCATACCTTTCTGCTATAGAGAAGAATTCCTCCGTAGTACTGCACTTAACGTTAGGGAATATAGGCCATGATTTCATCTCCTCTATCAACTGAAGGTCCTTCCTTGTTGGACCACCTCCATGGTCACCTACCCCATAAGAAACCAGGTAATCCTTCATCCCTGTGTTTTTGTAAAGTTCTATTACCTCTACCACATCCTCTGGTTTTACAGGTCCCAGATACCAGAGTTTACTATCGTCCCAAGCAAGTACCTTCGAACCATCTGGAGCTTCCCACCAAAAAATACGAGGGCCCTTCCCCGCCCTACAGAAATAATACCTTGTTATACCTGATTTTTTCAGTATCTGAGGATGCATCCAGTGATGTCCAAATGTATCAGGTTCCCAGTCTATCTTTACCTTATCGTAAGGGAAGCCAAACTTTTCTTTAAAATATCTCTTAGTGTAGAGGATGTGCCTTATCAATGCCTCTCCAGAGGCAAGATTCTTATCCCCCTCTACCCAATGATTTGCAGTTATCTCCCACTGTCCCTTTCTTTACCCTCTCCTTAATCATCTCAAATGTCTCCGGGCTATACTTTTCCATAGCAGAATATACAGATGTCTGGCTCTGAGAGAATTTAAAGTCTGGAAACTCATCCATCAATTTATTAACAGTAGTAAACGTCTTATATGCTGTATCTACTGTTTCTGGCCAGTCCCATAGCCAGTTCATATCTATATGAGCATGACCAACATAGTGAATGTTAAATGTCTTAGCTACCTCGCCTATAGGGGAAAGAATCTTTTCTGCCTCTTCGATTAGAGTCCTTGTTTCTTTTTTACCAAGATTTTGAACAACTAGTGATACAGCTTCCTCTATAAGTTTCAGCCACTCATCTCTCCTCTCTGGAAATGCCTCTACAAGCTTTAGTGCAAAGTTCACCTCGTATTTGAGTCTCTTTACCTCCCAACTCATCCCTTCAAGGCTTTCATCTAGAGATTTCAACATACTATTCATTTCATTCACTCCCTTCAAGATTAATCATACATACTATTATATAATACCACAATCCCATTGCATTATCTTTTCTTTTACTGTATAATCTTATTAGTTTAATATAGTGGAAATTGAGACCACGAAGGTCAAGGTTCTGGACGAACCAGAAAGACTTTTGTGGTCTTTATTTTTGGAGGTGATATTGTGCATATACCTGATGGGTATTTAGGCCCGCAGACCTATGGAACGATGTTTGGGATAATGGTCCCACTATGGATCAAGGCAAGCAGGGTATTGAATAAGACTTTAAAGATGTCTCAGGTACCTCTAATTGCGCTTGGAGCTGCATTCTCTTTTGTTATTATGATGTTTAATGTCCCTATCCCGGGTGGTACTACAGGACATGCCGTAGGTGGAGTAATCCTCTCAATACTTATAGGACCATGGGCAACACTATTAGTGATTACTATCGTTCTTGTAATCCAGGCGCTCATCTTTGGAGATGGGGGACTCACTGCCCTTGGGGCAAACTGTTTCAATATGGGTTTTGTTCTGCCATTCGTTGGCTACTATACGTATAGATTGATAAGTGGAAATAGTCCTATAAACTCTAAAAGGAGGATAATAGCAGCAGGAATAGGGGGATATGTTGGATTGAATATAGCAGCCCTATTTGCAGGTATAGAACTTGGATTACAGCCCATAATAAGCCATACCGATAAAGGAGTTCCTCTATATTCTCCATATCCGCTCTCCATTACAGTTCCAGCTATGCTTGGAGAACATCTTATGTTATTCGGTTGGGTGGAGGCTATAGTAACTATGGCTGCCTTTGCCTATCTATTAAGAACGAATTTTATAAAGGAGTGGGAGTATGCATAGACTTTGGAAGGTTATAATCTTACTGGTTATCCTTTCCCCGCTTGGGATTATTATTCCATACCTAGTAAAGGCTGGTTCAGCTTGGGGTGAATGGGGTCCAGATGAGATAAAGGAACTCGTTGGATATATACCAGCAGGTTTAGAAAGATTATCATCACTAGGAAAGCCCTTACTTCCAGATTATAATCTAAAAGGATGGGAAGAGAAACCTATTACTTATCAGAGTATAGGGTATGTAATCTCAGGGCTAATTGGCGTGGGCTTAGTGGCAGGGATTGCATTTCTCATAGGTAGAATACTATCAAGGAGATAATCTTGAGTAATAATGTATTAGACAAGACATTAAAGGAGATGGCCTCCTTTCTAAAGGAGGCTTTTATAGTAGAATATATGCCGGAATCGTTTATATCAGGGCTAAATGAATCTATAAAGCTTATATCCCTGATTATCTTTCTCATCGGTATAAGCCTTATGACAAATGTTTATTCCCTATTGATACTCTATGGTTTTAGTATACTTTTAGCCTATCTCTCCAGAATAAACCTGCCTCTATTTTTTAAAAAGGTATGGATATTTATTCCTATATTTACATTGGTAATAGCTATTCCATCTGTATTTATAGTACCAGGAAGACTTGAGTTTGGATTTACTATAGAAGGAGTAATCGTTATGTTGCGTTTGGTATTAAGGGTAGCGGCATCCATCTCTTATGTAACTCTTGTNATCCTTACTACAGGATGGACAAGGCTCCTCTCTTCTCTAAAATATATAGGTATCCCAAATATATTTGTAAGTATCATCAGTATGAGTTACAGGTATATCTTTCTCCTTTTAGAGACAGCAGAGAATCTATTTTTAGCCAAAAAGATGAGAACTATAAGGATAAATGCCAAAAGGGAACGACAATGGATAGGCTCAACGGTCGGAATATTAGCCATAAAAACCCATCAACTCAGTAAAGAGGTATATCAAGGGATGGTCTCTAGAGGGGTTAATAAGAATATAACATTTCTAGGTTCAAATAAAGTCTATCTTTCTGACCTGCTAGCTTTAATATTAACAATTATGTTAAATATAATTATTCTATATCTAGATAGGAGATTGGGATGGAATATATAGAGAAGCTTGAAAATCTAAAGGACATAATCTCAAACTATAAGAAACTTGNTGTTGCATTTTCTGGAGGTGTAGATAGTACATTCTTATTAAAGATAGCCAGTATGGTACTGAGGGATAATGTAATAGCTGTTACGGTAATGGGGCAAATTCATCCTAGATGGGAGATAGAAGAGTCAAGAGTNCTGGCAGATGAGATAGGTGTAAAGCAGGAGATAATAGATATCGATGTTCTAAGCGACGAGAAGATAGCCAGTAATCCTCCAGATAGGTGTTATTACTGTAAGATAAGGGTTTTTTCTATTATAAAGGAGGTAGCTAAAAGGTATGATATAGATACTATAGCAGATGGTTCAAACGCTGATGATGTTACTGATTATAGACCGGGGATGAGGGCTCTAGAAGAACTTGGTATAGTAAGTCCATTAAAAGAGGCTGATCTTACAAAACTGGAGATAAGAAGGTTATCAAAAGAACTTGGTCTTCGTACCTGGGATAAGCCTGCCCTAGCTTGTCTAGCAACTAGAGTGCCTTATGGAGAAAGGCTCACTCAGAATATACTATTGCAGATAGATAAAGGAGAGAATACCTTACGAAGATTAGGATTCAGACAGGTACGGCTAAGACACTTTGGGAATCTTGCCAAGATAGAGGTCCTACCTGAAGATATGGAGAGACTACTAAAATCTAGAGAGGATATAGTAAAATATTTAAAAGAGATAGGTTATTCTTATATTACTATGGACCTAGAAGGATATAAAACCGGAAGTATGAATATAGGTATAGAGAAAGGAGTTCTATGAATAGGGATACACTTAAAGAATTGTTGCTAAACCTGAAGAAAGGAAATATAGATATAGAGGAGGCAATAGAAAAACTTACACTTCTTCCCTATGAAGACCTGGGATATGCTCGTCTGGACCATCATAGAGCCTTAAGAAAAGGATTCCCAGAGGTGGTCTTCTGTCAGGGGAAAACAGTAGAACAATCAGTGGAGATAATAAAGAAGCTAGCTTTTAGAAATTCTAATGTCCTAGCTACTAGGGCAGAAGAAGAGATATTCAAGAGGATAGTGGCGGATATCCCTGAGGCTAGATACAATGAATTAGCTAAAACTATTAGTATATCAAGGTCTCAGATAGACCTTATAGGTCATATAACAGTTATAAGTGCAGGTACNGCAGACCTTCCAATAGCGGAGGAAGCAGTAGAAACAGCAGTTATTATGGGGAACTATGTAGAGAGAATCTACGATGTAGGGGTAGCAGGGTTACATAGATTGCTTGATGGCTTAGAGAGGATAAGAAAAGCAAATGTAATAATTGCAGTAGCCGGAATGGAGGGGGCACTTCCTAGTGTGGTAGCCGGACTTGTGAACAAACCTGTCATTGGGGTTCCTACAAGTGTTGGATATGGAGCCAACTTCAGAGGTTTATCTGCACTTCTGACTATGCTGAATAGCTGTGTGCCAGGCNTATCAGTAGTAAATATAGATAATGGATTTGGAGCAGGTTATCTTGCAAGTATGATAAATCATATGAAAGGAGAGTAATATGAAGGCTATATATTTGGATTGTTTCAATGGAATAAGCGGAGATATGCTCCTCGGTGTCCTTTTCGACCTTGGACTTGATAAAGACATCTGGGAGAGGGAGATAGGGAGACTTAATCTCAAGGGCTACAGGATAGAAGTTTCAAGGGTGAAAAAAGGGGCTTTAACTGGAACGAACGTTGATGTAATAGTAGAGGATAATGTTACCCATAGACACGCAAAGGATATATTAGAAATGATAGAAAAAAGTGAGCTTGATGAAGAGACAAAGGAGAAAAGCCTTAATATCCTGTATAAGATTGCATCTGCTGAGGCTAAGATCCATGGTGAAAGTATAGAAGAGGTTCATCTTCATGAACTGGCAGGAATAGATACCATAATAGATGTAGTAGGAAGTGTCTTAGGACTAAAACTCCTTGGAATTGAAATGATATACAGTTCAGCTCTACCTTTAGGAGAAGGTTTCATTGAGACTGCCCACGGGAGGCTTCCTGTCCCTGCTCCTGCCACGATAGAGTTACTAAAGGGTGTTCCAGTATACTCTAACGGTATGAAAGGAGAACTGGTTACACCAACAGGAGCAGGAATCATCTCTACCATTACCTCCAGGTTTGGAGAGATCCCATTTATTACTGTAGAGAGAATAGGGTATGGAGCTGGCAAGAAGGAATTTCCTATACCAAATATGGTAAGAGCTATTATGGGTGAACCCTATTATGAAACACAAAGGGAAACAAATACAATTATAGATGTAAATATAGATGATATGAACCCCCAGGTTTATGGATACATTATGGAGAGACTTTTCAATGCTGGGGCGCTTGATGTCTTCTTTACCCCAATATATATGAAGAAGTCTAGACCTGCAGTGAAACTTACTNTTATCTCTCCAAAGTACGCAATAAGCAGGCTTATAGAGATAATATTTAGTGAGACAACGTCGATTGGAGTCAGGATGTATGAGGTAGAAAAGATTATGTTACCAAGAGAGATGATAGATGTTGACACCCCTTGGGGAAAAGCCAAAGCGAAGATTTCTTACCTGAATGGCAGACCAAAGGTAATGCCAGAATATGATGACTGTAAGATTCTTGCCGAGAGGACAGGATTACCTATACAGGAGATAATGAAGGAGGTAACAAGTCGAGCTATTGAAAGAATTAGACCAGAGACTGATATTTAAACTTGATGATGTAAGTTATTCCTATCTAAATCATAGATTTGCCCTTATGTCTATAAGCCTAGAGATTCAGAAGGGCGAAAGTATCGCTGTAATTGGGGCAAACGGATCGGGGAAAACGACCCTATTAAAGATGTTAGATGGTCTCATCTTTCCATCTAAAGGTTCTATATACGCATTTGGAAGGAAGATAACAGAGAAAAGCTTTGATGACCCCAACTTTAATAGATTTTTTAGAAAGAATGTTGTACTGCTCTTTCAGGATGTGAATGCCCAACTCTTTTCTCCTACTGTTGAGGATGAAATAGCGTTTGGTCTTATTCAGCTTGGAATTGACTCCGATATGATAAAAGAAAAGATACGAGAAACTGCAGAATTTTTTCGNATCTCACACCTGTTAGGTTTATCCCCTTATCAATTGAGTGAGGGAGAAAAGAAGAAGGTAGCTTTAGCAAGTCTGCTAGTCATAGAACCTACTGTTCTTCTATTAGATGAACCAACTAATGGCCTGGACCCAAGAAGTGTTAGGGAGTTATTAGAGTTTATTAAAAGATTTCGTAATGAGAATAAGACGATTATAACTGCTACCCATGACCTAAAGATAATCCCAGACATAGCAGAGAAGATATATGTGCTGGGAGAGAGTAAGGAGATTGTGAAGGTGGGAGACTATGAAAGCATCTTCTCAGATCTAGGATTTCTGATAGAAGCCAATCTGATGTAATCACTTCTTCTACCTTATGAATCAAGGATAAAAAATCTCTTTAAGGACCTCAAGTTTATTATCCTCCAGCTAACATATAAAATAATACCAGTACAGAAGGTAAAAATTATAGGGATTCTTACAAATTCTGCTATGATACCTGACAAACTCATAGAAATAGGCATAAGTCCGCCTGTAAAGAGTCCTAAAATTCCAAAAAATCTTCCTCTTTCCTCGCTTGGAACCATTAGCTGAAGAGTAGTGTTTAAGTATATATTCACAAATATATTTAAAAGTTGAATGATAAAGAACACAAAGATAAGTTGGAGGCTATTTAATGGGAGGGCAAGTAAGCCACAAAAAATCCCTTGTCCCATAAGTGAGAACCTAAAGAGATGATATCTCTTATCCCCTGAAAAAGATATNGAGGATGTAAGAAGAAGACCTACCAAGCTACCTACTCCTCCTGAGCCAAGGACAAATCCATATATAGAGGCATCAAGATGGAGATAATTTTTTATATATATGGGAAGAAGGATAAAATATGGGACATAGAAAAAGTTAAGGACTGCTGCTGTTATACCAAGCATCTTTAGATTCTCATCTTCTTTTACCCTTAATAGAATCTCTTTTATATCTAATGTGACATTTATTTTCCCTTCTTTATATCTCTGAGGAATCTTTATAAAAAGAGTAAAAATGGCGGAGATAAAAAAAGAGATAGCATTAAAGGTAAAAAGCCATCCTGCACTTAGAATTTTATAGATTATTCCACCTATGGATGGACCTATTATATCTGTAATTCTTCCTGCTATTGAAAAGAGAGAATTCGCTTTAGGGAGATTTTCTGTATCTACCATTTCTGGAAGCGATGAAGGGATACAAGGATTGAAAAAAGCTGAAGAAGTTCCAAGAAGAATTGTAAGAACAAATATATCTGAAATAGTTAATCCCCTGGTAAAAAAGAAAAGGGCAAGAAGAGAAACAATAATACCTCTAAGAAGATCAGTAAGAAAAATAATCTTCTTTCTGGAATATCTATCAGCNACTATTCCTGCAAATGGACCTAACACAAGAGAGGGAATATAAGCAAGGGCAGATAGAGTCCCCATAACGGCACTCGATCCTGTTTTTTCAAGGATAAACCACATAAGAGCTATATAATGAGCACTGTCTCCCAGTCTTGATATAGATTGGCCTAAAAGAAGAAATATTAAATCTTTATTCCATATTTTTTTCATTTTTTATCCTCCACTTTTAAATTTTTATATTTTATATTATATTTTTATAAAATCATTTTGTCAATTTTATACAATCTTGTGAGAGGAACTTCTTTATGGAATCCCTAGCCTCCTTNAATTAGATATTCTAATTTTTAGAAAGATAATCGAGAGGGACTAGGGAGAGATATGNTGTTACTGTTAGAGGCTTAATTTTTCATTTTTTAGTCCCTTACGATCTGAAATTAGTAATTTCTAAGGTATATTCTTGCCTTGGCGGCTTCTTGTCCCCGTTCTTTATCCTCATCCCAAATAGCTATTAACTTTGCATCGGGTTGCTCAAGCACCTGCCTTGCATAACCTTCAGCATGTACATGAGCAAAGCTTAACATAGCAATGCCAACCATAGGATAACCTCCTCGTTATATAAGATTAATAGCCTTGCCATTATCAGAAGATTTATATATTAGTTCCAAAATACGTGTTACTTGTGCTGCTTCTTCAGCTTTCACTAAGGGCTCTTTATTATTAATTAGACAATCTACCCAATAGGCAATCTCCCTGTCATAGAGACTATCTCTTTTCTGGGTTGGAACTGGAGAAAGATTTATGAGTCTATTGTGAGACTGAGTATTGATCTTTGCAGAACCTTCAGAGATGCTTGCCCCACCTTTTGTTCCACAAAGAATAATAGGTTGTGGGTCTTCAAGGTTTAAAGCCCAAGAGGCTTTTACTAAAACTGTAGCACCACTTTCTAACCTAACTAAGCCAAAAGCAGAATCCTCTACTTCAAATCTTTCTGGATCCCAGGGTCCCCACATATTATATCCACCTAATGGAGCTAGCTTCTTATATGCTACCCCAAGAACAGAGACAGGCTTAGAGTAATCTCCCATAAGCCAGAGTGTAAGGTCAAGGACATGGGTTCCTATATCGATCAAAGGACCTCCACCCTGTAGGTCTTTTGATAAAAACACCCCCCAGGTAGGAACACCACGTCTACGGATTGCAGCTGCTTCAGAATAGTAGATCTCTCCTAGTTCTCCAGAGACTATCATCTCTTTTAATAACTGAGCATCATCAGAGAATCGAGACTGATAACCAACACTAAGCTTTAGCCCTGTTTTCTTTGCTATCTTAACCATCTCGTCAGCCTCTTCAGCAGTTATAGCCATAGGCTTCTCGCAGAATACATGTTTTCCAGCCTTTAAGGCTGCTATTGCTATTGGGGCATGAAGCTTATTAGGGGTACAGACACTTACTGCATCCAAATCTTTCATCTCTAACATCTCATGGTAATCTGTAAAGACCTTAGCCTTTGGGACACCATACTGCTCCGCACCTTTTTGTGCCCTTTCTGATATTATGTCGCAAAAGGCTACCATCTCGACTAGATCAGGTAATTTGGCATAACCTGGCATATGTGCACCATTTGCAATTCCGCCAACACCTATGATTCCTACTCTTAATTTTCTCTTCCTTGCCATTGTAAAACCTCCTTCTTAAAATAGAATTTGATTCAATAGTTAAGATTTTAGCACTTATAAAGGACTTTGAAAAGTAAAAAAAATCTTCTTGGAACTTCATAGACATTCTATCATAGTCTCCAAAAGCGCTATATCTTCTCTTAGTTCAAGTGCTTCTTTAACCAAATCTTTTACNCCTCATACGTCCGTCTTGATTTTAATAGAGTAAAATAGTATTATAGTTTCAGTACATAATCTGATAGGTTCTCCTATCGGAGATTAAAAGGGAAAGCGGTGAGAATCCGCTGCAGTCCCGCTACTGTAACTGGTAGAGAGAGCCTTGCATATGCCACTGGGAAACTGGGAAGGCGCAAGGCTTATGCCAGAAGCCAGGAGACCTGCCTGTCAGAATATGTCAAGTCCTTCGAGGAAAGGAGGTTGACACCATATGGAGTATATTGGAGGTCCTTAAACCTGAGAGTCCAGTAAACTCTCGTTTTTCTATTTCTATCAAAACTATTATTTATTAGGAGGGATAAAATTGCGAAGATTTATAGTTGGTATTATTTTACTTATTTCTATAGCCTTATTGACAAATACTGTCTTTGGGACAGAGTTTCCATTAAAGGTAAGGGATGATGCAAAGCGTACGGTCATTATCCCTAGATTACCCCAAAGAATTATATCTACTGCTCCAGCCAACACAGAGATTCTTTTTGCCCTGGGTTTAGGAGACAAGGTTGTAGGTGTGACNACATGGTGTAACTATCCAAAAGATGCTACTAAGAAAGAAAAGATAGGGGATTTCCAGAACCCAAATATAGAAAAGATTCTGTCTTTAAAACCTGACTTAGTAGTAGCTACCGGGGGGATTCAGATCCCTCTCGTAGAAAAACTCCAGCAACTGGGAGTTACCGTGTATGTTATAGACCCAAAGACGATAGAGGATGTTATAACTACTATATATAAGATAGGTCATATAACTGGACAGGATAAGATAGCAAAGGACCTGGGTTTTAGTCTTAAGTTAAGAATCTCTACTGTTGTAAGTAAAGTACAAAAAGCCCAGCAAAAGCCNAAGGTTTTCTTTGAACTATGGCATGAACCACTGATGAGTGTAGGACCAGGTTCATTCGTTGATGATCTAATAAGGAAGGCTGGAGGGATAAATATTGCTGGCAATGCCAGGACCCCTTACCCTATATTCAGTCTGGAGGAATTAATTAAAGAAGACCCGGATATTATTATTGGTGCAGCTTCAAGTATGGGAACTGGACCTT
>JGI24721J26819_10001861_pt1 | contig 23539 bp, 24 predicted proteins | sample YelNatPaOPGAMG01_FD_26819 | JGI IMG/M metagenome (IMG submission 26819) | reverse complement strand
AACAAAAAAATAATGTTTCATGTAATAAATTATTGTTTTAATAAAACTGATATTTATTAATTTTATAAATTAAAAAATCTAATTTTAATCGCTATAATTTATATAAAAATGTAATTGAAAAATATTTGTTAAGTATAAGATATTTTTATATATAATTTGCTAAAAAGTTGGCTGATATAAAAAAAAATTTACTATTTACGGTTTACAATTTACGATTTAAAAGATACAAAAACATTTACGATTTACAGTTTGAAAACGAAAAAATAAAATCTTAAATTGAAAATTGAATTAATTCCCTATTCTCCATTTACAAAAGCAAGAAAAAAGTTAAGTTATTGCCCCTCTTGGAAAAAGATGGGGCAATTGAGATGCTTGAATACATTATTGATTGCAGATTGCTGATTGTATACAACATTTATCATTTGTGATTTATGATTTTTTAAATTTGAATATTTTAGATTCAAAAATTTGAAGATTAATAATAACATTGCCTATTGCAGATTGCCATTTGCCGGTTGAAAAATCAAAAAACAAACAGCAATAAACAACCAGCAAACGACAACTGAAATAAATGTATCGGATTTTGATGCAAAACAAAAAACCCCTGCAGGAATTAACCTGCAGGGGTTTTTATATTCTATACGTCTTATATGCTACCTATTATCTTCCAAGGTTAACAAGTGTATCAAGCATATCAGCGGATGTTGTTACTATTCTTGCATTGGATTCAAATCCACGCTGTGCAATAATCATATTTGTCAATTCTACTGATAAATCAACATTGGATGCTTCCAATGCTCCGCCTGTAATTGTACCTGAACCAGCTTTTCCTGCTTCTGTGAATCTTGGTAAGCCGGAGTTAGATGATAATGCATACATACTATCTCCGACTCTTTCAAGTCCCTGTGGGTTCAAGAACATTGCAATTGCAAGTTTTGCAAGTGTTATTGATTTATCATTTGTAAATTGACCGACAATACCACCTGTTGAATCTACTGATAAACCAACTAAATCACCAGAACGCCATCCAGATACTTCTCTTGCATAAACATTATTGTTAGGTACATACACTTGGGTTCCACCAACCATCTGATAATTTCCAGCTACATCGCCTGTTAAACCATCTCTTCTACCTGCTTCAAAAATTGGTGTATTTGTAGGAGAATTTACTTGAATTGCTGCAGCACCGTTATTCCAGTAGTTTGGTGTTCCAAAATTTAAACAGAAATCAAGTTGTAATGCGCCATCTGTGTTTAAACCAGCTGTATTAGTTGGATCTGGCAATAAAATTATACGTGGACCGTAATAAGTTTGTCCAGAAATTGGGTCATTAAAAACTCCTTGATATCCACCTGCAGGTGTCCATTCTGCTCCATTTGAAGCAAGTGAACCATCATCATTAAACCATATACCAGAATAAGTGATTGTAGTTGCTCCTGTTGGATCTGCCGGGACAGTAATCTGAGAACCAGCAATACAGTTTGCTGCTGTCGGAGAACCGGTATAAACTTGGCTTCCCTGAACATAAGTTGTATCAAATGCATACCAATCCCAGTATGGCCTTTCATCTGGCATACCAGCACCAGGATTTTGTGTTGCTCTCTGGAAAAACCACAATGTAATTTGTCTTGGATTTCCAAGAGAATCATAGATTGTCATTGTTGTTGACAAATCAGGCGTTACGCCAACAAAATATGTTGTAGAAGCATTAACTGTTGCTATTGGTATACCAGCAGATGCAGCCATTGGCGTTGCAACATCATTAGCAGGTAATACACCAGCACCAGCTGTTGTTGCTGCATTTTGCGGGGTTCCAGAATCAAGATTACCTGCAAATGATACAACTGTTGTTGATTGAGCTGCCATTCTTAAATCTTTAGGAATTACTATGTTTGAAATTTTTGAGACATCAGAAGTATCAATATTATAATTTGCAGTAACAATCTGTTCGATTGGATTACCATGCCAGGATGGATTTGCAACTGTTCCAATAACTCTGTCAAATGTTCCCATCCAGCCCTGAACTATTGCGCCTGAAGATGTTGTAACATTACCAATATTGTCCTGATAAAAATTACCTGCTCTTGTATATAGCGTTTGTGTTCCACTTTTTACTGTGAAAAATCCGTCGCCTGTTAATGCAACATCAAGCGGATTACCAGTTGTCTGTATTGCGCCCTGTGTCATAATAGAATCAATCGAACCAAGCGCAGAACCAAGTCCCATCTGCAAAGGATTTTTACCACCAATATTTGATGATAAATTTGCACCTGATGCTGCTCCCATTGACTGTGTAATCTGTTCTTTAAACGTAATTCTCTGTGCTTTGTAACCAACTGTGTTAACATTTGAAATGTTATTACCGATTGTGTTCATCCATGTTGTATGGTTACGCAAACCTGAAATTGATGAAAAAAGTGATCCCATCATGTTAGATCGCCTCCTGATTTTAATTTTAGTTTATACATTAACGTATAAACCAGAAGGCCCCTTCTTAAAATGATTTTAAGAAGTCCGGCCTTTTAAAACTCTAAATTTTAAATCAAAGAACTTATGCAAAAACAGCGCTGTCAATGTTTGTAAATACGTTTTCTTTCATTGACGAAGAATCAACAGCAGTTATTACTGTGTTGTTTTTAACACTTACAATTAATGAAAAATTTTCAAAAATCATAAGTGTTTCTTTTGCGCCTTTTGCTCTTGCTTTTTCTACTGCTGCCTGAAGTCGCTGCAAATGCTGCGGTGTTATTTCAATGTCGCGTGATTGCAAACGTTTTTCAGCATGCGAAGAAAATCTGATTCCTAAATCACTCTGTGCTACCTTATTTTCAAGAATTTCTCTGAATGATGTAGTAGTTCCCGGTCTGGCGGTGATTGATTGCTGCCGTTTTTGTGCTTCCTGCAACTGTGATAACTTTTGTATCTGACTGTTGTTTACATTATTTACCATAAGGTATCACCACCTTTTATGCCTTTATCTCCTTAATATTTGCTAAACTGTATTCTGCTCCATTTACTATAATCTTTGGCTGTCCATCAACAAATCTTACTACATCAACTTTTCCTTCTATTTCACTTTGTATCTGCTGTCCTGTAGTTGGGTCAATATCTGTAACACCAACTACAACTGTTTTGCCGATTAATGAAGCTGCCTGTGATGTGTTTTGCATAATCATTAACCCAACCATATTTGTATTTAATGCATCAATTGCTTCTGCTTGAGCTGCAAAACTTGTATTTAAATTCTGCATCTGTTCAAGTGAAGAAAATTGTGCTAAATCAGCAATAAATGATTCGTCAGTCATTGGCTTTAATGGGTCCTGAAATTTTAATTTGGTCACAAGCAACTGTAAAAAATCGGTCTTTCCAAGAGCACTGTTCGGGTTGTCAACAAACGATGAAAAAATATTACCCGAATTTGAACTGGAACCGCTTACTCCGGAAACTGCCATATTTGTCACCTCCTTTCTTTTAAGCTAAATAATTAAGGTAGCCATCAGTGACTGGAATAACACCGATGTCTTCTATAGTTTCATTATTTATATATACAGGAAATTGCTGCTGTTTATTGTAGTATAAATTGCTGTGCGAATTGCCTGATGTATATGCGTTTAACATAAAAATTTCAAGATTTTCTATATTATAGCCGAGATTATTTAATGAATTTTTAAGTTCAACAATATTTGCTTTTAGGATGTCTTTGGTCACTGTCGATGCAACATCTATTCTGCCGTTTATTATATTGTCTTTTGCTTCAAATTTAATGATAACAGGCCCTAAATTTTCAGGTCTTAACATCATTTTAACCTGTATTTTTTCTGATATATTAAATTTTACTGCATCTGCAATATTTTTAACAATCTGTTTAATAACCAAATCATCCCTGACCTTACCTGAAAAATCCATAACTTTTTCGTATATTTTAGTATCTACCGGTTTTTGTTCTGATTTATTTTCTATAAAATTCACAAAATAGGTATTTATTTCATCAACTATACCTTTTATATTACTGTTGTAATTTTTATTTGCAGTATTTATAACTGTTTGATTCACAGTATCTTTTGTAATATTAAATGTTTTAGGAATATCGTAATTATGAGTAATTGAGACAGGATTAGAAATAATATTTTTTACTGTATCAAAATTATTTGAATTAATAATTGAAGATTTTTGTTCTATTATATTATTTGAGTTATTAATTATATTTACAGGTATTTTATTATTAATAACCTGTTGTAAATCAATGGCAATAAAATCTTTTATATTTTGGTTATTTGCCGTATTAATCAGTAATATACCATCAGGTGTTATCTGGGATGTTTGATTTGAAAATGGTTTATAAACATATTCAATTTTCTTACCTATATATAATTCTCCATTCATTTCTTTTAACATTAAAAATATTTTACTGATTAATTCTTTTAATTGGCTATCTTCATTTGTTGAAACATATATCTGCCTGCTGTTCTGGGAATTAAATGAATTTATATAATTGTTATTTTTAATAGAATTGCCTATTGGATTTACTGAACTGTCCTGCTGTTCTTTATTATTATTAATATATATCTGATGATTGTATAAATTAGCAGCGGTATTTATTAATGAAACAAATACTGCATTAATTATTTTTGAAATTTCATTTGAAATATTTTTTAGCTGCTCACTGTCATTTATATCCGCTGCATTAATCTGAGTAATTATGTTATCCAGTTCTTTTACATAATTTTCTAAATTTTTTATTTCACTTTGAATCGTAGTGTCGTTTTTATCTATTCCTGTATCAGATATTAAATTCAAAATATTAGAAATTTGATTTTTAATTTTTATTATATTTTCTAATTTTATATTTAAATCAGGAATATTTATTTTTAAATTGTTATTTATAATTTCAATTTCCTGTGGAAGTTTGTTTAATATAATTGGTTGAGTATTTTTATTTTCTAAAACAGAATTACTTATAAAACCATTAGTAATTACTTTTGCAGCATCATTTGATGATTGTAAAATCTGCGGCGGTTGAATATTGGTATTTTCAAGAGAATTATTTACAGGTGAAATGTTTTCTGTATCATTAATGATATTTGAATTTAATGGTGTATTTGTTTCTTGTAGGGCAAAATCCAATTGTTGATTTGATGTTGATATATTATTAATTGAGTCTTCGTTATTGGTTGTAATGTTATAAATAACAGGATAATTTTTTATTATTTGCTCGGAAATTATTTTAATTCCATTTAAAGCAATTTGTTTTTCTTCATGATTTAAATTACTGTTATTTAAAATATAATTTACTATTGGATTATTTTCTAATTCATTTGTATTTGATACTGAAGCTTCTTTTAACTGCCCGTATAGATTCAAGGTTGCTATTGCTTGATAAACACTTTTAAGGATTTCCGGCTTTGAATTAATCTGATTTAAAATATTTGAAATTGAAATTTCATTTTCTTTTTGAATTAAATTATTAACAAGGTCATGAAAATTATTTATTGAATCAAAATTAATCTGACCTTTTTGTATAGATGCACCTATAACGCTTGTTGAAAATAACAAAGCGTTAATATTATTCACTTACATACCTCCTTGCGGAGGGCCTCCCTTGCGGTCCAGGCCCTGCAATATTATGGAATAATCAATTCCATTATAAATATAATATTAATAAAGAACTTTTAATTTCATATTAATTATACCTGTTTATTTCAATTTTGTCAAGAACTTTTTTATTTTTTTCTAATATATATATCGCTTATTTTTTATAATACTTTAGCATAAAATATTATTTTGGTTTCACGATACAAAACTAAAATTAATAATTATGCTGTTCTTTTCTATTGAATTTGTTAACAGCAATATCATCAAGAACTTTTTGTTCATTTGATATTATAATTTTATTGTAGTCATTTAAATGATGTGTTTTTAGGCGTTCAAAAATTTTCTTTTCTTTTGATGCCTGAATAACTTCATCTCTTTTGTCATTTATTTGAATTTGTAATTCACTGATTTTTAAATTTACATCATCTATTTGTTTTCTTAAAAAATTCAAATAGTCCTCAAGATAAATCAAACTTTGAATATCAGTTACAAATTCATTTGATTTATCTTTTGTGACTTTATTTTTTTCTTCTTTAATTTTTTCTAAAATCTGATGTTGCTCAACCTGTAAGGCATGTAATTTAAATAATTCCCTTTTTAATTTTTCTTCTTTTTTTTCTTTTACTTTAAGGACTGTTTCAAATTTAAATTGAAATTTCTTCATAAAAAATCCTTTTAAAAAAATCAGTCAATAAAAAGTTCATTTAAAATTTTTAATGTTTCTTCATAATTTGTTTTTTCATCGATACCCTGAATTAAAAATTTTTTTATCTGATTTATCTTTTTTATTGCATAATCAATAGAAGGATTAGAACCACTGACATATGCTCCTATATTTATTAAATCTTCTGCATTTTTATATGTTGCAATTGTTTCTTTTATTTTATTTGCAAGATTTTTATGCTCGGGTGTTACTATATCAATCATACAACGTGATACTGACTGAAGTATGTCAATTGGCGGATAATGATTTTGTGCAGCGAGTTCGCGTGATAAAACAATATGACCATCCAAAATTGCGCGCACAGAATCTGAAATTGGTTCATTTAAATCATCTGATTCTACTAAAACAGTATAAAGGCCTGTTATTGTTCCTTTACTCGGTGTTGTTCCTGCACGTTCCAAAAGTTTGGGTAAAAGTGCAAAAACCGAAGGAGTGTAACCTTTTGTAGTTGGTGGTTCACCTATGGCAAGCCCTATTTCTCTTTGAGCCATTGCAAAACGTGTTATTGAATCCATCATCAACATAACATCATAACCGGCATCCCTGAAATATTCTGCAATTGAAGTAGCAACAAATGCACCTGTTCTTCTTATTAATGCCGGTTGGTCTGAAGTTGCAGCAATAACCACAGAACGACGAAGTCCTTCTATTTTTAAATCCTTTTCAATAAAATCTCTGACTTCCCTACCACGTTCACCAATCAAAGCAATAACATTAACATCAGCAGATGTATTTCTTGCAATCATACCAAGAGTAACAGATTTACCAATTCCGCTTCCTGAAAAAATTCCTATTCTCTGTCCTTTTCCAATAGTCAAGCAGGAATCAATTGCTCTTATGCCTGTTGCTATTGGCTTATCAACCTTTTGTCGTGTTATTGGGTCAGGTGGATTTCTATATATAGAATAAAATTTATCAGTTTTTAAAGGTCCTTTGTTATCTAATGGCCGTCCAAGCCCATCAATAATTCTTCCTAATAAATTTTGTCCCACGGATACTTCAAATTCCTGTTCTGTTGCAATTACTTTGGCACCGGGTCCTATGCCACGTAAATCGCCAAGTGGCATTAATAATGCCTTGCCTTCTTTAAATCCAACTATTTCTGCATCAATTGATATTTCTTCATTTTTTGAGACGACTTTGCATAATTCACCAATTGCTGCTTTTAATCCTGTTGCTTCCAAAACCAAACCAATAACCTGAGTAACTTTTCCATTTGTCTTCAAAGTATCAATTTTTTCTAATTTATTATGGAATTTTTGCAGGTCTAAATTTGACATTATTATTCCTTTGTACGTAATTTCTTATTTATTTCCCCTAACTGATAATTAATATCAGTATCAATGATTTCACTTTTTGATTCCAGACGACATTCGCCTGGTTCTAATAATTCATCAGGTATTATATGTAGAGAGTCAATCGTGTCAACAAGTTCTTTAAATTCTTCTCTGTGTGATTTTATAAGTTCTAAATCAGAAGGATGTGTATAAATAATTATTTTTTCTTTGTCTTCCAATTTTTTTATTGCTTCTTTGGTAAGATTAATTATTGACTGTTTATTTGTAGTTATTTCATTATTTATGATTTTTTTGGCAATTTGAGTTGATAAATTAACTATATCATCTTCTGTTGAATTAATAATTTTGTTTTTTTCTTCCAGTGCAGATTGAACAATTGATTGTAAATTTGTAATTAAAGCTGAAAATTTTTGTTCCACTTCTGTCTTTGCTTTTGCAAGGCCATCGTAATATCCTTTTTCATATCCTTCATCATATCCATTTTTTTGTGCTTTTTCTTTTATTTCAGCTGCTAATTTTTCTGCATCTGATATTAGATTTTTAACATCTTCCTGAGTTTTAAGTTTTATTTCTTCGGATTGATTTTTTATTGATTCTAATTCTGCTTTTCTTATCTCAAGTTCTTCCTGAATTTTACTTAATTCTTCTTTAATTTTTGTTATTTTCTCTTCGTCATTTTCTTCTTTAAGTTTTTTCTTTAATTCTTCAAGAAGTTTATTGTATTTTGGAAGAAAAACAGAAGATAATTTATATGGTTTACTTTTAAATTGATACTCGCCTTGTCTATAAATATTTTTATACAAATATTTCTTCCTCCCCTCCGCGTGCTATAACTATTTCGCCCATTTCTTCTAACTGGCGAATGACATTAACAATTTTTTGCTGGGCTTCTTCTGTTGTTTTCAAGCGAACAGGGCCCATAACTTCCATATCTTCTAATATCATCTGCCTTGCTCTTGAAGACATATTTTTAAGAATTTTATTTCTACATTCTTCAGATGCGCCTTTTAATGCAAGAACAAGGTCTTTTGAATCAATTTCACGTAAAATCTGCTGTATTGTTCTGTCATCAAGTAAAAGAATATCATCAAAAACAAACATAAGACGTTTTATTTCATCGGCTAAATCCGGATTTTTTTCTTCCAGTTTTTCCATAATTGCTTTTTCAGTTGACCTGTCCACACGGTTTAAAATCTCAGCAATGTGTCGGACACCACCTGCAGAAGCAAATTCCTGGGTAAATACAGATGCGATTCTGCGTTCAAGAACTTTTTCAACTTCCATAATTACTTCTGGAGTTGCTCTGTCCATAGTTGCTATACGCGTTGAGACATCAAGTTGAACTTCTGGTGGTAATGATGAAAGTATGTTAGATGCCTGATCCGGAGATAAATGAGATAAAACCAGTGCTATGGTTTGGGGATGTTCGTTTTGTATAAAATTTAATATTTGCTGTGGATCTGTCTTTTTTATAAAATCAAAAGGCGTCATCTGTAATGCGCCCTGTAATCTATTTAAAATTTCTACTGCTTTTTGTTCGCCAAGTGCTTTTTCAAGCAGTTCTCTTGCATAGTCAATACCACCCTGTGATATATACTCTTCTGCAAGTGCTAACTGATAACTTTCTTCCATTACAACATCTCTGTCCTGAGGAGTTACCTTTTTTGTATTTGCAATTTGTAAAGTAAGTTGTTCAACTATTTCATCACTTAAATTTTTAAAAATATTTGCAGCTAAATCCTGTCCTAAAGTTATTAATAATATTGCAGCTTTTTGTTCTCCAGTTAAACCAGCCATTTATGAATCACCTCTTTTCTTCAGTTAGCCAGCGCTTAATAAGTTGGACTATTATCTTTGGATTCTCACGGGCTATTTTTGTTATCTGACGTTTCATTTCAGCTCGCTTTTGTGCCTCTGCTAATTCAGCAGCCGAAGGAACCGCTTCCAGCGGGACCTCGACTTCCTCTTCTTCTTTGACTTCTTTTGCAGCCAGTTCAATCTGTCTGCGTAATTTTTCTCTTATAGCTCTTGGCTTCAAAGTTGATTTCAGGAAGAATAATGTAAATAATAAAATACCAACTATTATACCCAAACTAACAAGCGTGGTCATATATTTTTCACGAGCTTCAATTTGTTTTCTGTACTGTTCTTCTTTTTCAAGTGTTCTATCAAATGAGATATTTTCTACTGCAACCTGGTCCCCACGTCCAAGGTCAATGCCAGCAGCAGCAATTACTGCATTTTTTATAGAAGATACCTGCTGTGGTTGTAAATTATCAACTATAACAGCAACTGATAACCGCTTAACAGCGCCAACCTGTTCAATTATATGTTTTTCTTTCTTTGTTATTTCATAATTTTCTGTTGCTTCTGATTTTGTATACTGCGAATTACCCGATACAACTGACTTATAACCTGGTATGTTTGAATCAGTTCCCGGAACACCACCGGGATAAACTCCAACACCAGTGTAACTTTCAAGATTTTTCTTTGAACTACGGATAATGCCTTTTCCACCAACTATTGGCTCATATATCTCATCTTTTTTTTCTACCTGGTCAAAATTAAGTTCTGCTGTAACTCTGACAGTTGCCCGCGAATTACCCAGAACTTTTGAAAGCATTGTTTCAACTCTTCTTTGAACATCTTTTTCAAATTCTTTTTGTATCATTATCTGTTGATTTGTAAGTTTTAACTGTTTTGAGAATGAATATGAAGCAGAATCTTCAAGTAATTCATCCCTGATAATATCACTTAAAACATTGCCCTGCGTATCAACCACAGTAACATTTACCGGTTTTAATCCTTCTACACTGCTTGAAACAAGATGAACTATGGCTTTTATTTGGTCATAATTTAATTTCCCATCTGGTTTTAATTTTAAAAGAACAGATGCTGTTGGTTCCTGTTGCCTTTCTTCATATAATTCTTTTTTTGGTATTACTAAATGAACTCTTGCTTCCTGAATTATATCCATATTTGTTATAGTCCTGTTTAATTCACCTTCCAATGCTCTGACATAATTTACACGCTGGGTAAAGTCAGTTACTCCAAGATTTGTCTTATCAAAGATTTCAAATCCTACTCCACCACCTTTTGGTAAACCCTGTGTAGCAAGAGATAAACGGGTATCATAAACATATCTGGAAGGAACAAGAATGGTTTTGCCGTTATCAGTAATTCTATAAGGAATTTTAGAATCTTTTAATTCTGCAACTATTGCGCCTGCGTCATCAGAACTTAAATTTGAAAAAAGAGGTAGATAATTTGGCTGTGTAATCCATAAACCAATTACAATCAGCCCAGCAAGTAAAACTACAGGAATACTTGTCCATAATATTTTTTGAGTATTTGAAAGACCCTGCCAGAAAGTTTTTAACCTTTCCCAAATTCTTAAGAAAAATTCATTCACTATAGCACCTCGTATTTTTAAATTCTATATAATATATAATTAAATTGTCATTCTCATTATTTCCTGATATGCATCTGATATTTTATTTTTGATCTGTAATGCAAATTGTAATGTTAAATATGATTTCTGCGCTGCTAAAACAACATTATGTAAGTCAATATTCTGTCCGGCTGCTAATTTTTCTATTGCTTCATTTGCATTTACGCTTGTTTCATTTATTGATTTAATTGCCATTTGAAGTAATTGACCAAAATCCGGTTTTTCAACTACGGGTTGCTGTATCTGTGGTGCAAGAATTGATTCTGGAATACCAATTCCTTTTAAACCGCCTATTGCCTCTATGCCATTTAATTGATTCATTGCCATTTAATTTCTCCTAATTATATTTTTAATATATCAAGAGCTTTTGCAGCCATTTGCTTTGCCGAATTAATTGCAGTTACATTTGCCTCATAAGCGCGGGTTGCTGATATCATATCAACCATTTCCTGAACGATATTAACATTTGGCATATGAACATATCCGTTTTCATCAGCATCAGGATGTCCCGGGTCATATACAAGACGTGCAGGCGATGGGTCATTTGTTATTTGTGTTACACGCACTCCCTGAAATTGATTAACTCTTTTTGCTTTGTCAGAAAAAATTGCCGGGAAAATAAATCCTACCTGTTCGCCACGTGGTTCAAAGATAACTCTCTGTCTTTTATATGGACCGCCTTCTACTGTGCGTGTTGTATTTACGTTTGCTATGTTATTTGAAATTACATCCATTCTTAATCTTTCAGCTGTTAAACCAGAAGCACTTATATCAAAAACATTGAATAATGCCATTTATTAGCGCCTCCCTTCTGTAATTACACTTACGAGTTCTTTGAATTTTAATGATGTTAATTCTGCAAGTGATGAATAGTAAGCAGTGTTCTCTGCCATTTTTGACATTTCAAAATCAATGTCAACATTATTTTCATCTGTTCGCAGACTTGTTTCTGTTTTTGTAACTATTTCAGGATTAATATCATTTATTGTTAATTCTGGAACAAGAGGAATGTGATTTTTATGTGTAACCATTAAAGGTAAATAATTTTTTTCTTTTAAGCCGAGAACTTCTTCTAATTTGTTTTGAAATACAACTTCCGAACGTTTAAAACCAGGTGTGTCAACATTTGCGATATTATTACTTATCATCTGGTGCTGAAGTGCAGCAGCGTTTAAAGATTTTTCCAGCACCTGATAAATTTCACTTGAGAATATACCTTCTAACATAATATAAAACTCCTATTTTTCAAAATAATAAACATCAATAAAATATTTCCTTAAATTATCTTATATATTACTTAAATATGATTTTTTTGTCAACTATTTTTTTAATATTTCTTTTTTTAAGGAACATTGTTTTATAATTAAAAAATATTATTTTATAATCTTTTTGTAAACTTCTATATGTTTGCCTGATAACAGTAAATTTTCTTTTGATAAATTTTCAGCAATTTCTTTCTCAATATTTATCAATTTATATAATATAAAATTGATTTTTTTAACTTTATCTTGAATAATATAAGAATTCTTTTTATTTTTTAAATTATTTGGTTCTATTAATTTATCCAATTCTAAGATATTTGCTATTAACTGCCGTTTTTCTTCGTCTTTTTCTAAAAATTTATTAAAATCTTTTTTTTCAATTAATATCTTTTGTTCTGTTGTTATATTAAATATTTTTTCCAAATAATTAAATTTGTCTTCAAGTAATTTTTCAATATTATTTTCCATTTTTATTTATTTGTTTCAAGTTTTTTTAATATTTCCTTTAATCGTTGAAACTCGGTTGTTATACTGAAATCAATATTTAATTCTATAAATGCTTTTAACACATTATTAATAAATTTTGTTTGAGAAATATTTTCTTTTTTATTCTTTTTTATTTCTTTTACTATTTTATGAATTTTCTCAAATAATTTTTTTTCTATTCTTATATAATTTGGTGCCTGTCTGTAAAGAGCCGGATTAAACGATTTAATTGGCTTTATGGTTTTGTGTAGTAATTTTTCCTGTTCTCTTTTTTCTCTTTCGTTTTTAAGGTGAAGCAATTTTTCTATTTGTAATTCTGCTTCGGTTTTTATTTTTTTTTCACTATCCATTTTTTCCACCTTTTTGATTTTTCATTTTAAAAGTTAAAATCATATTATTCAAATTATTATTTATTTTATAATCAATTTGATTTAGTTCATTTATATTTATTCCTATTTTATCAACCATCTTTTGATAATCTTCTATTTTTTTAGTTATGTCAGAAATTATTTGAAATAATAATTCACTATCAGTATAATGGTCATCAGTGTATTCAGTAATACTGTTAATGAGTTTTTCAATATTTTTTACTTCTTTTACAATTTCAATAAAGGCATCGCTTGTTTTGTAAAATGTTTTTATATTTTCTTCTATTCTTTCTGTGGTTTTAATTATCTCAATAACTTCTGTTGTTCGCTTCTGTATTACCTGTAAAATTTGTGTAATTTCTTCTGCTGACTTATTTGAATTCATTGATAATTCTTTTATTTCTTCTGCAACCACAGAAAAACTCCTGCCTGCCTCTCCTGCTCTTGCTGCTTCTATACCTGCGTTTAAGGCAAGTAAATTTGTCTTTTTTGCAATTTCCGCAATTGCTACCACAAAGCCCTTTATTCGTTTTGACATTTCCATTAATTCAGCAATTAATTGCGTTGATTGTGTTAATGATTCTTTTAGTTCACCAATTGATGTAATTTCTTTACCAATAACTTTTACTCCTTTTACAGCCATGTCAGATTGTTGTTTGGCTTCATTTAAAACTTCCTGCGCTTCATTATATATATTTTTAGATGTTGATTTAATTTCCATACTTATTACTCTTATTTTTTCTACTGATTTCAGGTTTGATGATAAATATTCTTTTATGCTATTTAATTCATTTTGTACTTTTTCAACAACTTCATTTTTTTTAGTTATAATTTCATTCATCGAATTAAATTTATTAAGTAAATCATCCATTTCCTGTGAGTCCAAAATAACTTTTGAAATAATTGCTTTTTTCTGATTTTCAACTTTTTTTACTATATTAAATAAATTAATATTTCTTTTTAATTCATTACTATATTTGATTTCTCCATCAATTGCTTTGCTTATTATATCGAGAATATAATTATGATATTTTGAAAGAAAAAAAGTTGTAATTAAGTATATTGCTATAGCTTCAATAATTAAAAAAATAAATATTACAATTGGTTGAATACTGTAAAAAAAAGATATTATAGCAGCAAATAATAAAGATATTAAAAAAATAATTAATCCACATAAAATAAAAATTATATTTATATTCATATTGTCCCTTCGTTTATTACTTCTATTTTTGCTCCAAGTGATTTTAATTTATTCTGCAGATTTTCATATCCTCTATCAAGATGATATACCCTTCTTATTTCTGTAATTCCATCTGCAGCAAGGCCGGCAATTATTAATGCTGCTGATGCGCGTAAATCCGAAGCCATAACACTCGCGCCTGATAATTTATTTATACCGGTGATTATTGCTGTGTTGCCGTCTATTTTTATTTTTGCTCCCATTCTTGCAAGCTCAAGTGCATGCATAAACCTGTTTTCCCATATTGTTTCTTTTATAATAGTCCTGCTTGAGGCAACAGTCATCATTGCCATCCACTGTGCCTGAATATCAGTAGGAAAACCTGGATATGGCTCTGTTATTATATCAACACTTTTTAATCTTTCTTTAATTGGTTTAATGATAACTTCTGAATTTTGTATTTTAAATTTTGCTCCTGTTTCATTTAATTTTTCAAAAAATACAGTAAGATGCTCTGGTTTTAATCCCTGTACAACCACATTTCCTTTTGTAATTATGGCTGCTGCAATTAATGTTGCTGCTTCTATTCTATCTGGAATTACTGAATAATCATTACTGCCCTTTAACTTTTTAACTCCTGTTATTTTTAAAGTATCTGTTCCTGCGCCCTGAATATCTGCTCCAATTGAATTTAAAAAATTTATTGTATCTACTACCTCAGGCTCTTTTGAAGCATTTTTTATAATGGTTATTCCATCTGCTAATGTGGCTGCTAACATAATATTCACAGTTGCGCCTAAACTGACTTTATCAAAGACAATCGTTGTGCCTTTTAATTTTTTTGCTTTTGCAATTATATATCCATGTTCAATATTTATTTTTGCGCCTAATTTTTCAAGTCCTTTAAGATGTAGGTCAATAGGACGAAGACCAATTGCACAGCCACCTGGCATTGAAACAATTGCCTCTCCATATTTTGCAAGTAAAGGTCCTAAAACATAAATAGACGCTCTCATTGTTTTTACAAGTTCATAAGGTGCTTTGAAATTTTTAATTTTATCTGAAATTATTTTTATATTGTTCCCATTGTATTCAATTTGTGCGCCCAATACATTTAATAATTTCCCCATTGTTTTAATATCTTGAACCAGCGGTATATTAGATATATTACAAGGTTCATCAGATAATATAGATGCAGCCATTATAGGCAATGTTGCATTTTTAGAACCACTTACTTTAACTGTGCCTTTTAATTTTTTTCCACCATAGATTACAAATTTTTTCATTAAAGATTCCTTTTAATAAAATTTTTATTATTATATTATTTTTTTATATAATTGTCAAAAAGGTAATATTAATTTTTTATTCCGTTTTTTATTGCAAAAGCAATAAACCCGGCTGCTGTTGCAAAACTTTTTCCTGTTTTTACAATACCAGTATCACTGTCCACACTTTCACAGGCATAAAAATTATCCATTTTTACCTGTTTAAAAAAATCAATGCCTGATTTTTTGTACCTATCAGTTAATAAAGAATTTGCAGCAGATAATGTCCATGGAAATTTTGCGTGCTCACATCCGCTTTCTTTTATATTTTTATTATAAAAATATTTATTTTGCTTTGAATAACTCCATTTTAAATAATTCTCATAACAAACCCTTATATCATTATCAATAAATCCATAAAAATCAAGTAACCGTAAACTGCCCGGTGGCTCTTCATATAATAAATAATTACCCCTACAGTCAAATTCATAGGATATAATATTATTTTTTTTATTTATACATAATTTTTTTAAATCCTTTTTTAATAATCCGGCAGATTTTTTCCAGTTTTTTGACTCTTTTTTATTACCTGATAATTTATAAATATACTCTAATGCCAAAAATGATTTCCATACAAGTACATTATCGTAAGTATTATAGAAGTATAAAGACATATCATCAGAAGGCCTTAATTCTGTTTTGAATAACATATATTTTTTATGTTTAAAATTAAAAAATTTTATTTTTATTTTTGATAAAATTTCCTGCATATAATCTTTTTTCAATAAATTTATATCCCCTGTTTCCTTTATATATGTTTCTAATGCAATAAATGGAGCGCATAATTCATCCAGTTCAAAACCACATTCAAGTATATTGCCATTAATTTGTCTTGAATGTATGCCAAAATTTTTTCCCTGTATTTTAAAAACATAATTAAGCATTTCAGCGGCTCTATCTTTATCAATCATAAATATTGCCGGAAAACTCCATAACAGACAATCTCTATCCCAGTAAGCACCTGAAACATAGTATCCCGGACTTCGTGACGTTACACATACTAATTCATCTGTATCAATTGTTTTTCCATTAGTAAAAAAATAATTAAAAAATAAATTTATATTATATATTTTATTTATATTATTATTTTTATATTGTGTAATTTTTGATGATAACCATTCATTAAGTTCATTATAAAATTTTTTAAATCCAAACCTTTGAAAATGGATGCAACTTGAAATTGCAGCCATATCTTCTGTTCCTATACCTATATTAAAGTTGATTTCATTATTAATTTCTGATGATAAAATTATTCTATTTTTCTCTATTTTATATTTACCATTTTTACCGGCATCAAAGGCAAGGCAGAATAAATTACTACCCTGCAAAAATCTAAAAATTATCTGATTAAAATAATTATTATGATTTATTTCATAAAATGGATTTAATTTATAAGAAGTGTTTATATTTAAAAATAAATTTTTATATTCAAAACAAAGTTCTGCACGTATATTTTTACCTTTTATATTAAATATAAAACCCCTTTGTTTTTTGGGAGTTAAAAGAGTAATCTTTATATTATTTTTTGTTATATTTAACTCAGGAATCCAGTAATTAATTAAAGTAAAATCTGAATTTTTTAAATCAATTTTTCTATTTTCACAGTATATTTTTAAATAAATTTTACAATCAACAAACAAATTACCATTTAAATTAAAGGATAAAAAAGTTAATCCATTTATAGTTAAGTCCTCTTCTATATTAATTAATGATATGTATTCATTTCCAGAATAATATTTCATAGAAAAATTATACAATAATATAAAAAACACGACAATAATAATATTTAAAGTAATCCCTCAGGCACTGTAGGTTTTATAAAATATAAAGTAAATTTTTTTTTACTTTTTTTTTACATTAATAAAATCTACCCCTGCCCTTCTTTAAAAACTGTCCATTACCCACATCTTTATCTATATAATAAAATAATAAGAAGCAGGTCCTGATTTTTGAGAAAATTACGGGTAGTTCGCAGTGTTGTCTAATTTACTTACTCCCATCCCAATTTTAACGCCCTTCTTAATCCTATCTAAGGGGTGTTGCGTAAGCCTCGCCTACCTTTGACTGCAAACTCTTTGCCCGACTTTTCCTCAACCGTTTTTTACGAAAAATAAAGCGGTATACCTGCTTCTTGATACTTATGGGTAATGGTGAGTTTCTAAAGGGAGATTAAGAGGGATTTTCTATTATTATTACCTCCCATAATTGAGGCATTGCTATTTAAATAACACCAATTTTATATAAAAATATTGAATTTTTATCTTATTACTATCATTTTACGTATTTCTTCTTTTTTTTCTTTTGGTGTTTTGGCTATTATTTTATATATGTATACACCTGTTGCTACTTTTTTATTATTTTTATTTTTTCCATTCCATAAATACGCATTCATACCTTTATAACCTTTAATTTTTTCTTTAAAAACTTCTTCTCCTGATACTGTCCAGATCTTTATCTCTATATCTGCATTTTTTGATAACCAATAAATCAATTTTGTATTTTCTTCTACAGGATTAGGATTGTTGCCTTTTAATAATAAAATAAGTGTTTCCTCTGTTGGAATAAATATATTTGTTATCGTATGTGTTGGTGTTAATGTAAATATTTGTGTAGATGTCAATGTGATTGTGTTTAGTTGAGAAATAGTCATTGTTGGTGTCATTGTTAATGTTACTGTAACAGTAGGTGAATATGTTATAGTGGGTGTTGGAGAATATGTTATAGTTACAGTTGGAGAATATGTTGTAGTGACTGTTGGAGAATACGTTATAGTAACTGTTTCTGAATATGTTAATTGTAAATAAAATATTTCATTGTTGTCTGTCCAATCCTGCCATGCTATACAGGGACTATTAAAACTATTAAAAGCTAAAGACGGAGCATTAATATAAATATCTGTGTTACAAAAAATTTCAGAATAAAATTCGTAATTAGGACAATTAGTTTTCAGGTGCTCCCACCCAATTATAACCATTCCATTTTTTATAAGATATAAAAGAGAATGAATCATTAAAATCAGTTAAATAAAATGTCCAACTAATACCTGGTAAATCATTTTTGTCAAGTGTAAATGATAATCCGGTTAATTTTTCTTCAACATTTTGAAAGTTAGGAAGGCTATATATAGTTTTTGTTGGTGTATTTCCTTCGGCATCTACAAATGCACTGCCATTCCATTTTTTATAAACTATATGAAAAGCACCATAAAGAATGGGCCTGACACAAAATACAATATGAGGATTATTAAATTTATCAATTTTTAATCTTACAAATTTAAATGAATCGGTATCATCGTATAAATAATAATATGACACATTAATATTTTCCTGTCCAATTCCATCTGCATCAACCCAATTACTACCGTCCCATTTAAGATAAAATATATTTGATGTACCATATTTATCTTCCCAAGCAATATGTGGCATGTTATTGGAATCTAAACATAAAGAAGGTTCATAAGAATTTCTTTGAATATCAGAAACATCTACTTTTCCATTTAATGTAGCCCAGTTTGTACCATTCCAATAACGATAAAAAACTGCATTATTTCCCAAAGTATTATCTTGCCATGCAATATGAGGCCTATTGAAATTGTCAAGTGCAAGAGATGGATAAATTGAAGCGCCATTATTATTAGAAACATTTATGAGTGCTTGTCCATTTCCACTGACATCAACCCATGCGTTTCCATTCCAATATAAATAATATATTTCATAATTGCCTGATGAATTATCCGCCCAAGCTATATGCGGTTTATTTGATTTATCAATAACCAGTGATGGCATTATAGAATCACCTGTATTATTAGATACATTAATAGATGTTTTATTTATATTGTCTGGTCCTGTCCATGTAAAACCATTCCATTGTAAATAATATATTTCTGCTGTTGGGGTTGTATCTGTATAATCGCTCCATGCAATACAGGGATTATCAAAATTATTTATTTGAAGAGAAGGCGTATATGAATCACCTGTATTATTAGAGACATTTATTGATTCCTGATCAACACCATCGACATCAACCCATTCTGCAAAAATGGTTGAGAAAAATAATAAAAATATATAAATAATAGTAAAAGAAAATCTTTTTTTAAAATTTTTACTCATATTTTACTTCCTATATGTTTTCAGAATTTTCTAATTTTAAAAGGTCTTTCATTTTTATTGCGTTGCGAACTGCAGAGCCGGCATGACAGTTATTGAAAAAAATATATGTCTTTACACTGTTTGAAGCCATTTTTTTTATTTCAGGAATAAATTCTTTTAATTCATCTTCTGTGTATAAATAATTATACCTTTCGGATGTTGGAGCATTAAACCAGTTTTTATTTCTACCATGAAAACGCAGATAAGCAATATCTGATGTAACTTCATTAACAAATGGCATAAGACGGGGTAACTGTGGCTCATCAACTGCACAATAGCCAAGTTTATTATCTTTTAAAAAATCAAAAGTGCGCGTATTTGCCCAGCTGGAATTTCTGAATTCTATTACTAAATTTATATTATCAAGTAATTTTTTACATTTTAAAATATATTCTTCGGTTTGTTTTGATGGATAAAAAAATACAGGAAATTGAAGTAAAACACATCCAAGTTTTTTGGCTTTGATAAATGGCTTTAATGAAGATTTGAATTTTTCAATATACTCTATTATTTTTTCATCATCAGGTTTTTTTTCAATACGATTATCAAATGGCTCATGGGTAAAACCCTTATAACCTTTTACCACAAATTCAAAATCATCTCCTGTTTTTTGTTCCATTGCCATAGCACTTTTTTCCTTAATTATTGTGTAATAAGTAACATTTACTTCGAGGCAGTTAAATTTTAGTTCTTTATTATAATATGATAATTCATCTTTTTGTGGCAAATCTTCTGGATATATATTATTTCTCCAGTCAGGAAAAGAAAAACCAGAGGTGCCTATTTTTATATTTTCCATTTTTCTCCTAATTTTTTATTTTTTCCATATTCTTGAACCAAGAACGCCACACCTTTTTAGTATACCAAATTTTTCTGCTATTTTCATTGATAATGGTTTTATTGTAAATTCACCATACTTTTTATTAATTTCATCAACTGTGTTGATTAGTTTTTCCTGCTTCCTTTGTTCTTCAAATAAATATTCCTGGGTTGCAATTTTAGTCAAACTACTGACACTAACACCTAAAAGCCTTACTTTTTTACTTAAAGAAAATATGTTTTTACTAATAATTTCAAGCGATTTGTTGTATATTTCAATGCCTGAATTAAAGTAATGTGGATAAGTATTTCTTTTTATAATATGTGTAAAATCACAGAATCTAACCATTATACAGATTGTTTTACCGGACATTTTATAATCCCTTAATCGTGCTCCTACTTTTTCACTTAGCATTAAAAGATATGATTTTATAATTTCTATATTAGATGTATCATCCGGAAATGTATAACTATGACCTATTGATTTCACAGGCGGCTTATCATAATAGCTCTTTACAGGTGTATAATCAATGCCAAGACCTATATTCTTATAAACCTGTCCCATTATTCCAAAATAACCTGTAAGTAATGTGGTGTCTGCTCTGGCAAGGTCAGATGCCTTGTTAATACCAAGTTTTTTTAATTTTTCTGATATGTGTTTTCCTATACCAATTCCCTGTAATTTTTCAACAGGCAATTCATTTAAAAAATCCTGGACTTTGTCCTGTGTCACAATTGTTAAACCATCCGGCTTTTTCATTTTTGCTGCAAGTTTTGCAATTACCCTGTTTGGTCCTATTCCTATTGAGCAGGTAAGTCCAAATTCATTTTTTAATCTTTTTTTTATTGTTTTTGCTATGTTTTCAGCACCGGCAAAATAATCCTGAACATCTGTTATATCCATAAAACACTCATCTATTGAAAAGACCTCTACTTTATCAGTAAAATCAAGAAATATTTTATGTATTTTAAGGGATGTATCTATGTATTTATCTAAGTCCGCGTAAACAGTAATAACAAAAGGACATAATTTTTTTGCCTCTGGTATGGTCATACCTGTTTTTATTCCATACTCTCTTGCTTCATAAGAAGCGGTGACAACAACGGTTCTGCCCCTGCCGCACACAACTACCGGTTTGCCTTTTAATTTTGGATTGCATACCTGTTCCACAGAAGCAAAATAAGCATTCATATCAATTAATAAAATTATTTTTTCTGTATTCATAAAAAACACTCAATCAAAGGCAACCTGCTCAAGTATCCAGTCCATAGTTTTTTGATTATAAGAAATTTCGTATAATCCATTATCGCATTCCACAGAAAAATGTAATAAGACACTGTCTCCCTTTACTGTGCGCCATTTATATGTAATTTTTTTTATATCTATTTTCCTGCCATGCCATTCAAACCATTTTGGTTGTATGTTACTGTTTACAAAAATAACACCTGTTTTTATTTTTTCTTTTATTTCTGTAGAACCCATATCAAAACACCTTCCTTAATCTATTTTTGATTGTCGATTGTCAAATTTCGATTTATGGATTCCAGCCTGAGTTTATCCCTGATTTATTCAGGTGCAGAAATTACATTTCTTGTTTGCAACCGATTATTTATTTTTGTCATTCCTGCGCAAGCAGGAATCCAATTTTTTATCATTTGGGCAAATATTTATTTGCCCCTACCTTAAACTATTTTCAATTTTCTATTTATGGATGTACATAATAGGAGCGGTGCCTACAAACACAACATAGTTCTTTTGTCATTCCTGTGAAAACAGGAATCCAAAAACTGGATGCCTGCCTTCGCAGTCATGGCATACCATTCGGCCGGGTATGCAGGTCCGCGCCTACAGATAATCTCGTTCTTTTCAATTGCTGATTGCTTATTGTTTTTTGTTTTTCCAATCAGCAACAAGCAATGTATTTATCGCCCTACAGTTTTCTTATCACACCTATTACTTTACCTATTATCTGTATATTATCTGCAACTATTGGCTCGTATTCAGGATTTTCAGCAACAAGTTTTATACTGTTTTTTTCTTTATAAAATCTTTTAACTGTTGCTTCGTTTTCAATAAGCGCTGCGATTATCTCGCCATTTTCTGCTTTTGGCTGTTTTTTTATAATTACAATATCACCATCAAATATACCTGCACCAATCATACTATTGCCTTTTACTTTTAATGCAAATATATCTTTGGAACCAAACAAATCAGAAATTCCATTTATGTATTTATCTATATTTTCAATTGCTTCTATGGGTATTCCTGCACTTATTTTGCCAAGCAAAGGTATGCCATAACCATAGTTAAGTTCTATGCCACGGGATAGTCCTTTTTTTATTTTTATAAATCCCTGATTTATTAGTTTTTTTAAATGGTATCTCACTGTCCAAGTAGATTTTAAACCACTTTCTCTTGCCAATTCACGTAAAGTCGGTGGATATCTGTATTCCTGCATCCAGTTATTTATTATTTCCAGTATTTTTTTTGTTTTTGCTTTCAGTTCCATTATTTAATTCCTTTTTATTTTTCAATTTGTAATTCGTAAATTGTATTTAGCATTGTCTCTATAAATATAGCACATTTGTGCTAATATGTCAAGAAAAAATCTTCCAAATTTGTAACCCCTCAATTATGGTAGGTTTTTATAAAATATGAAGTAAATTTTTTTGCTTTACTTTTTTACATTAATAAAATCTCCCCCTGCCCCTCTTTTATACCGTAAAATTCACTTCGTTCATCACGGCGCTTTGAAAGAGGGGAATTAAAAAAAATTTTCATTTTTATCTCTCCCTTTTCTAAAGATCACCCTTCCCCATATCTTTATCTATATAATAAGAAGCAGGTATATCCTGATTTTTGAGGAAAATTACGGGCGATTTGTG